>Ga0247608_10000630_pt1 | contig 54699 bp, 108 predicted proteins | sample 176DNAGHGlowgp2_FD_193490 | JGI IMG/M metagenome (GOLD analysis project Ga0247608, IMG submission 193490) | Sheep rumen microbial communities from Palmerston North, Manawatu-Wanganui, New Zealand - 1766 DNA GHGlow gp2 | ecosystem: Host-associated > Mammals > Digestive system > Stomach > Rumen ... | reverse complement strand
CTATTAACTATTTGTTGCTGAGTCGTTCGGCGGGAGTGTCTAGCAGGCACCGCTTCTCTTTCACTCCGCTACCATTTATCTCAGGAGAGAATTTCTTATCTCTCTCAACCTTACATATATATTTTACTAAATTATTTTTAAAATTTCAATTGCGGGATTTTAATCTACCTTGGGATGGGGGACAGCTCCAAGCCATCCCAAGGATTTGAAAGAAAGGAAATTAATTACTCAGCGTCAAAGGACAGGGCATAAACGGTAGCCACTTTAAGCTTACCATTTTCGCTACCGACCTTGTCCTTGGTCTTAGCAATGCGACCATCCTTAACTAGCTTGGTCAGGCGGGCAGTAACCTTACCCTCAGTCACATCATAGCCCTCGTCAATTAGCTCAGAAGTAATCTGAGTGCGAGTCTTCGCCTCATCACCGATGCAAGCGAAAACAGCCTCAAGCAGAGCATCTCCCTCGGCCTTTTTCTTAGCCGCACGAATCTTAGCAGACTCATTGCGTTTCTCCAGCTGGGCCAGCTTCTTCTCGGCAAAAGCCTTCAGAACGTCGGCATCAATAGTGCCTTCCAGAATGCCAGTGTAAACAGCCTTCTCAGTAATCTTACTAGTCATAGTATGCACCTCAGTCAAGTATTTTTACTGCACCACTTATGGTTTTTTATTTTTGCTCTTAACTATTGCTTTAATCGAGTTGTTTAGCGGGAGTGTCTAGCAGGCACTGCATCTCACTTCACTCCACTATCATTTATCTCGAGAGGGGTGCTAACCCGACCCCTCTTTCACAGTTTGGGCCGCAAGAACTTTTTTGAAGTTCCCTTTTCTTTATCTTACATATATATTATATTAAATAATTTCTAAATTTTCAATTGCGGGATTTTTTTATCTTGTCACTCCCCAATCGAGTCCAACGATTACTTACTAGGTCAGAGCCAGTCGTGCAAAGCCGCTACACCAGAGGAGTATTTCTCTTTTTTTATCTTACATATATGTTATATATTATTTTTTTAAAGAAATTTAGGGTGGATTTGCACTTGCCTTACTTCTGTTAACACAGAACCCTTTGGAATTGCCATTCCAGCATAGCACCTTGCTTACGGTTATGCTACCGTTCTTTATCTTACATATATATTTTACTAAATAATTTCTAAATTTTCAATTGCGGGATCAAATCGCCTTGGGGTGGGGAGATGATTAAGTGCCACCCCAAGGACTTAAAGAAGGGACTTAATTACTCGGCGTCGAAAGCCAGAGCATAAAGGGTGGCAGCCTTAGACTTACCATCCTCGCCAGCCACACGGCCCTTCGCCTTCGCGATACGGCCATCATTGACCAGCTTGGTCAGGCGAGCACCGACCTTAGCATCAGTCACGTCAAAACCCTCAGCAACCAGCTCAGAAGTGATCTGAGCACGGGTCTTCGCTTCATCACCCACATGGGCGAACACAACCTCCACAAGGGCATCACCCTCAGCACGCTTCACAGCAGCTCTCCGCTTAGCAGATTCGCTCCGCTTATCCAGCTGGGCCAACTTCTTCTCAGCGAAGGCCCGCAGGGCGTCGGCATCAACGTTGCCGTTCAGGATGGAATTGTAAAGATCTCTTTCAGTCAGCTTATTAGCCATGGTATGCACCTCAATTAAAAATTTTTATTACACTTGGAGTTTTTGTTTTTGCACTTAGTTATTTTTTTACGAGGTTCCTTAGCGAGAGTGCTTAGCAGTAATCGCATCTCTCTTACACTCATCTACCACCATATCCTCGTTTTTAATTTCTTTCTCACTCTCTGTATTTATCATATCAAATAATTTTTAGTTTTTCAATTACCCGATCTTTTTAACAGTTCGTGAGCTTCAAGATAGAGGTTTTTTGTGTTGTTACTTCTTTATCTTACATATATATTTTACTAAATAATTTCTAATTTTTCAACTGGCCGATCTTTTAAACGAGAGGTTTTTTGCTTTTTACTTCTTATTTTTTCTTATTTCTTACTTTCTATATATATTATAAGAAATAATTTTTAGTTTTTCAACTTACTAATTTCTTTTTCTATGGCGATGGCACCTTATCTACCCATTCTTTAATCTACGCCACAATCACAAAGGAGCTTAGCGGAACCATTTCTTTATCTTACATATATATTATAAGAAATAATTTTTAGTTTTTCAATAAAAGGTCTTTACATCAGTTTGGTTATATGGGATATCTTCCCAAGTTTTTCCTTTATCAAAATACTCGAAAAGATTTTGCCATCCACAAATAGGACAGATCACATGATAATTATACTGTTCAATAGAATAATCCATATATTCCTTATCTTTGATCCACACTCCTGCTGAAATTGTTTTATAATCGGCTGGATCAGCAGTCCACTCAGTGCCACAATGCCGACATCTGAAATGTTTGCGCACTTTAATATCTTGATATGTCTTTGTTGGTGGTTTAATTATTTGGATCATTTCTTTTCCTCACTTTCTATATATATTATAATAAATTATTTTTAAAAAATAAAATTGGGTATAAAAATTCCCAGCCAAATTTTTAATTGGCTGGGCGGTGTGGTGCGCGCATAATCGAGGCAGCGAGTGCACACCCTGATGTTTCACCATCTATAATCATGTAATGTAAGTCCTTTTTTAAGCAAGACTTCTTTCTGTTGTGGGGTAGGATAATGCACACCTAAATAATCATATTGTGGTAAGTCTTCACCATACTCACTAATATGATGCACACGCATATTTATAGGGTTTTCATATATTTTAATCCAATCCTCATCTTCCAATTCCACAGCATCTCTTTGAAGAACATGGTCTTCCAAATATATATGATCCATTGGGGCGCATCCATAAAATGTGCCATCTGGCGCAAGCCATCCAGTAATTTGAGTATCATCTCGTATGGTATATTTTAAAACATCATCCCAATTATCTGCTGTGAAAAACTCACTAAGTGGGTGTTCTTTATAATCATGATGCCCACCAAAACGATTATAACAAATACCATTTTCATATTCCCAAATTCCATTATATACATCCTTTTGGCTTGGGTAATCTACAAATTCGCGCATAAAAATCATTAATATCCTACCTATACAGATTTAAACGGATTTTTCATTTCTTTGTCATTGAGTATTTCCCAACCATCCTCGGTGTAAATACATGATACTCCTAAATCTGCTACATAATATATATCTCCAATTTCATTACCACCTACTGGCAAATCATTTACCATTCCATAATAATGGTAATGTTTTAATCCATAAGTATTTCGGAGATTTTCTTCATTAATAGGAGCATTAGTATTTTGATATACAGGTGGCGGAAATGTTATCTTACTCTATGCAACATCCTACCAGTTTTGAGTAGTAGAAGTATATCGCTTAGTTGGAGGATCAAGAGTCAACTGAGGAATAGTATCTTTCTTTTCTTTGAACTGATCTTTAAGTTGGTTCTCAATTGCCTCTAGGTCTTTCTCAGTTTGCGCGCGTTTTTCTTTCAAATCTTCATTGATATATTCAGTCAACTGTTTAAGGGACTGATTGCGCGCATTCTCATAAAAGGCGCCTTCACCTTTTTCAAACTGTTCTTCTACCCAGCTATAATATTTTTTCAACTCGTCTGGATTTGTCCAATAAAGAGGAATAGCAACTTCTTCTACGACTTCTTTTCCTCTTTTATTAGTAGTCTTTATTTTATTAACATATATAGGAAAATTATGTGATTTTTTCCATTCATTTGTTTCAATTACCCATTTTTCAGGATTTACAGCATAAAGATTTAAGAAACGTGCAAAAGTTATACGAGGAATTTTTGAAACAGACTGGTCATAAATAATTTTAGTACTATCACTAGAACTATATATTGTTAATTTGCTGAGTGATACATCACTATTCCATTTATTTTGCCAATATGATACTTCTTCTTTGGCGTCATTTATTTTTTGTATTTGAGTAATCAGTAATCCACCTATAAGAACAGGTGCAAATACTGCTATAAGAATAGAAAGAATATGAATCAATCTGGCGTCCTCCCTTCAAGTCTGGCCTGCTCATTAGGATTAGGAACCTCATCCCAAACTTTCCAATACTCAGTAATACAACGATTCAACCATTCACCAAGGCGCCAATCAAGATCATAATTATTAAAATCCATAATCTCTTGTGCGCCAGTTTTAGTATCAGTAAATTCTAGCCACACATTAAAGGTCGCGCCGCTCTTATCTTCATAAGGCCAGAAATATGCGTCATACTGATGAAGCACAAACCGAGCATTCCACAACCAATCATCAGCAATTGCTTTATTCCATTTGCGCACAATCTTATTCACTTCACGCTGATATTTCTTACGATTCCATACGCTTCTTTTATTACGCAGCATCAGGCGCACTTCCTTTCTTCAACAAAATCTTCCCAATAATTATAGTATATATCGCAAAGATCGCAAACAAGACCAATGCAGTTATTAATAAACTCAATTTCCCAGAGATTAGCGGAAAACTCATCAGGGATGGACCAATACTGAAACATTTTGTCACTATTGGTCATACGTTCATCTTCAAGAAGAAACTTGGAGAAATCAAAAAGTCTAAGCTCTTTTTCAGAGAACTGATCAAGAGTCATAACATGACCAAGTTCATGGAGAAGCGCAAGGACGGGATCATATATGCCTTCATACTCTAGCCCATATTCATAAAGAAACTGCTCAAACCAGCGGCAAACAGTAGGATATCCAATGCAACCAATTTGAAGGACATTAGATTCTCGATCATATGCGAAATCATCTCCGAACTGAATCGCGCATTCGAAGCCATTCTCTTTGAGCCATTCTTGAAGTTTGTATTCAAACATATCCAATCCCTTCTTTTCTTATTTTCTATATATATTATAATATATTATTTATAAATTTTCAAATGCGCCGAATTAATCGACGCATGAAAGCACATAGTTATGAGGCATATATGAGTTTTTATTAGGAAAGAAAGATGTATATTCATCAATCATTTTCATCAACTCTTCGTGAGGATAAGGGGTCACAGGCGGCACCATGAAATACTCACTAGGATCTGCGTGCCAGATCATAAGACCAAAGAAGTAAGTAGAGTTATCAGGGTCCCATCCATCAATCGCGAAAGCATAATTAGATTCCTGAAACTGTTTGAATTTCTTTTCTGGAAGTTCACGATATTCCTGGCGCTGAACAATGAAACCATAACCCAACCTGGAACTATAATGGACAGACATTAATTAACCCTCCTTATAGCTATTAAAATAGCAATCTTCAATCCATGTATCATCAACTTCTTCACCGTTATCAAAAGCTTCGGCAATAGTTTCAAGATCCTTTGCATCATAATCTTCTTTAAACAAAGATATTGCATATGCCTTAGCCTCTTCATACGTGCGGAAATACCAACGAGCATCTCCTTCACAAGTGACAACTGCATAAAATTTAGATAGCATAATTAATCCTCCATCCAATTTAAATCAATCCAAGCATAATTTTCAATGCTATTCCACTGGTTCAGTTCTTTGGCTGCAGCCTGAGGATTATATGTGGCTTCATCAGCCATTTCATCATCATAATTTTCAAGAACAAAGGCTCTTGCGCGTTCAAGATTGTGAAAATGATAGCTAGAACAATCGCGGCTAAATGTCACTGTGTAAAAACTATCGTACATAATTGATACCTCATTTCTTATTTTCTATATATATTATAACAAATTATTTTTAAATAATAAAATAAGAAAATGCGCCTTCTAGGTTTATCCGAGCGGAATAAGCTGGAAAGCGCAGTTCTCTTAATAATCTTGAAGTAGCCAATAATCTTCTACAGTAGCAGGTATTTTTTCGATATTAATAAATCGTATATCATTTCTAGCAGAGCTTTTTGCAAAATCAATTAGATATCCAATACTGAAAGTTGGATATTTTTGAATATACATATTAAAATAATCATATATATATTCTTCATAAATTGAAAAAACTATTTCTTCTGCTGCATCTCTACGATATGTAGAGAAAATTACCTTTGGTGAATCTCCACCTTCGTGAGTATCAATAATTACATACATAATTAATCACCCAAGAAAAGTTGCTTCAATGATATAATAATCATCGAAAGAATGGTCGAGCGCATAAGTAAAAGCTTCTCGTTTAATTGCCTCATTAGTGCAATTAACTTCATAGCTTTCATATTCTTTATTCAGGCAACAGAACCATTCATACCAATCTTCTTCAAACAAACTAAGGGCCATCTCTTCAAGTTCAGCAGGATCATTTGCGATAAAACAAAACTGTTCGAAGTATTCATTACTAGAAATCAAAGCATACATATTAACCATACATCCTTTCATTAATAAATCCTTTAAATTCGCTTAGAGGTTTACCACACAGGGGACAAAAGCGCACTTCAATTTTTTGCTCTACTGGTTCACTATGAGTGTCATGTCGAAGAATAGTAATATTATCAAGATGGAAAAAAATTTCATCACAATGCTTGCAATATGATCTAATGGCCATAAAAAAATCTCCTTGACTAATTTTAATTTTTATATTATACTAAATTTAGATTGGAGTTGATTTAATTTGTTAGATATAATTAAAGGTTGGGTAGCTGGAATTTTTATTGCACTTGCTGCCCTCGAATATATGATAATTGCACCTTTTGGTTTAGGTTTTAAAATCGCAGGTGCCTTTATATTTGGATGTGGATTACTCGCTATATGCGAAGAAGAATTAAATCTAGTAACAGGTAAATTTGGAATGTTATATGATGGCTCTTGGAATATTAGATAGATATTATCAATTTTCGTGGCAAATTTACTTGGCGTTTTAACGATATTTATTATTCGTCGTTTAGACTTTATGCCAGAATTAATTTATGAATGTGCAAGTCCAATTATTGAAAGTCGTGATGCCGAACTTTGGTATCAGCATATTGTTGGTGGAATAGGTTGCGGCATATGCATTCAAATGGCTGTAAATAATTGGAAGAAGAAACATGAACCATTAGGAGTTATTCTTCCTATTGCTTTATTTATTCTTTGTGGATTCGAACATACTATTGCGGATGCTTTTTATTACACATGGAGCGCATTTGAATGGCGGCACTTACTTCAAATTTTTGAAGTATTCATCGGCAATATGTTGGGCGCATTTATAGTCCTGCCATCCAGTGTCCACAGTTTGCCCCATGTTCATCTCTAAGACAAGTGCCTTTATTATCGCATGAACAACGGCATGAAATACAATGTTTCTCTACAAGTTTAGGATTCTTAACTTGTGTTTGCATAGTCATAAAACCTTGCTGAACTGTTTGATTAACAATTTGTGGCATACTATGATCATTGGCAAAGCCACAATCATTTCCATATGCGCAGGTCTGGCAGGTATTTACCATTTGTGAACAATGAGGGCAAAGGAATTTGTGTTTATCATCTATAATCCAGATCTTTAATTCATCAGGAGGAGTAGGCTGACCGCACCATTCACAATTGATACTATCTTTTAAATTAGCGTGATCACTACAAAAATCTTCATCTGGGTTTATAATTTTCTTATGTAAAGTGCAAGCAGGGGAACCGTTTTGTGCGGTTCCCTTATGCGTACAAGTTTTACAAAAGAAAGCATTAATAGTCGTTTTCATCTTTAAGTTTACGCATTACATCCCAATCATCAGGGATATAAATACAATTCACATCTACCAGCTCGCCACTAATCCACTCTTCTACCTTAATAGAGCTAATATAGTTAAAATCTTTAGCAACTTTCTTAGCTGCACCACTAATGCTCTTAGCGATAACGAGCGCATAACTAGTGCGGTCTTCCTCTTTATATTCATCATACCATTCAATGGTGACAAGATAAAGACCTTTCTTTTTCTTTTCGTCCATTATACATCCTCCTCAGATTCAAAGTCAGGAATATTCCAGATATAATCAATCATTTCTCTTGGAGTCCGTTTTGTCGCTTCTACATGAAAAGGAACCGCAACTCCTTCACAATAAATATCTACGTTTCTTCCACCATCGGAACTCACAGTCGCAACAATCTTTTCACTACGAATACGGAGGCGCGCATCGCCAGGAAGTTTAAAGCTCTTATAATCTGTCATAGGAATTACCACTCCTTTATTTTTTCTATATATATTATAATATATTATTTTTAAATTTTCAATTGGGGGATTTAAATGATTCAAGTTTTATTAATTGCAATAGTTTTATTTATTATTATTGAAATTCAAGATTATTTTACAAAAGAAGATTAATAAAGAGATAGAAAATAAATTCTATCTCTTTTTTATTTTTACCAACCCATGCGAGTCAGAAAATCTTCAATTACCTGTTCATCAGATGGTGTTCTATTTATTTTAATAGTTGTAACAGGTTTAGCAGTCGTCTTAGTCTTGGTTTCTCCGGCCGGCTTAACCTGGTTCGCGCATTCTTTCTTAGCCTGCTCAATCATGAGTTCAAGAATAATTCTAGGTGTATCATGTTCGATCATGAAATCCTCTTCTTTATATCCTTTTGGAGGAGTATGCGCACTGAAATAATTTTCAACCATATCATTCCAAGCATCGGCAGTATCAGTAGAAGCATAGTTTACATATTCCATTGCTTGACGATTTTCAATTTCATCATTGAGAGCTTTAAGAAAAGCATTTTTAAGTTCTTCGGGATCTCCATTGAAATCATTAAGCATTTTATTGATATTAAAATTATACATAAATAATTCTCCTTTATTTTTTCTATATATATTTTATCAAATTATTTATAAATTATCAATTACTTTTTTTAAAGTATTTGCGCACTTTATGGACAATATCATCATAAGTGCTATAACCAATACGCGCACTTTCTTGCGCAATAGTTTTTAATGAGTCAACAGTAGGTGCTAATGACTATTTTATTTTCTACTCTTGGTCTATAAAATTTTGTGCCATTGTCGCATATTTTTCAACTTCTGGATAAAGCGCGATGGCAGTTTGATAAAGAGTAATAATATCATTACCATCTCTTAATTTAAATTCTTCATGCGGTTCAAGACCATAAAATTTGGTATATTCTGTAATAAAATTATTCCAATATTTAGCAAGTCCATCTGCTTTGTTCTTAAGATCTTCTTCTTGACGGCGATAATTTAATGTTTCATTTAACTAAGATGTAAAAGCATCAGCTAATTTCTCAGGACTATTGTCAAATGCATCAAGAAGGGCATTCATATCAAATTTATACATTTATTATTTTCTCCTTTAAGTAGTTATATGTGCGGAAATATTGAGTAAATCGTAGCATAAAGTGCAATTTTTTGAAGTATCGCACGCAGATCCGCAATTTATGCGGCGCATTAAAAGTTCGTGGTTAATATATCTATTTTCTCCAAGAGCGTTTAAGTCTTGAACAATTTTGCCCAAGTCGCCAGGATACATCTTTTCGTTATGGTAGATGCGGAATAGAGCTTGCTCTCTGCGCTCAGGTTGTGCGCCAAATTCGATTGCATCAATATAGATAGAATAGTCGTCTAAATTTTCGGGCATAAACCAATTCCCATTTATGCCATCGTTGCGGGGAATGCCATCAAGATGTGCGATATTAGGTATCATGCGCAATGGCACTCCAACTATTTTTGCTTCATGAAGTTGATGACAAATTGGTCCATCGATCATTGCATAGCATACACCGAGATCTTTGAGAGCGCGCAATTGATTTAATGTTTGAGCTATATACATCATAAAGTAAGGTAAGTTGAACTCTTTAGCATACTTTATATCATCAAAGGAAAAGATTTGTAGAATTAAACGGTTAGGTGCGAGAACTACGAAATCTTTCATTGCTTTCATAAACTTCTCATCTTCAAAATTTTCACATACTAAGATAATAGTTGCATTAGGAAAATCATTTAAGAGGTCGTAAATTTGTCGGTAATCTCGAAAAAAAACACGGATTTCATCTGCTTGGCGCAAATATTCAGGTGTCTATCTTGAAGATAAACAAAATTTCATTTTTGTTTTTTCTCCTTTCTTTTGGACTTTATATTCATATTTATTATAGAATATTTTTTGACAAAAGGCAAATTTTTTAGTATAATTGAATTACTAAGAAACTAATGGAGTGATACTAATTGACTAATCAAAATTTAAAGTTAATTTACTCTAAGCGGATTATGGAAGAATTAGTTAAAAGAGGTTTTTAGCCTCTTGGAACATTACCAAATCCGAAAGAGGAATATAGGTAGTTTGATAGTTGGGTTTTTGTTTGGTCAGAGGAGCTTCAAAAGAATCTTGATGAGTTAAAAGGTCGGTGATTCTTTTGGGCGCAAATAATTCAATTACAATTACTTATAAAGATAGATTACCTATGGATAAAAATAATCCGTATGTAATGTTTAATTTAGAAGCATTTAATAAAGCTTTAGCTGAATTGAAATAGAATGAATTTAAATTATGGATTTATCTTGCAAAAAATTAGAAGAGTATGACAAATTGGATTTTATAGAGAACAACTTGTTAGAAAGCTTTAGGAATTGCAAATGCGACATTTGATTCTGCGCGTTTAGGTTTAATTGAAAAAGGTTATCTGGTTGATGTAGATGGTGAAGGCAAGAATTATATATTTATTGAAATGCCAGGTATGAAGCATGATGATGATTAGCCTTTATATGGATTTTAAGTAGAGGTATAATGCGGTCTTATATTGCAGAAATTGAAATACAACGCTGTAGAGTATTTCAGAATTTGAAATACATAATGATATAGTGTTGCAGAAATTGAAATACATGACAGTAGGGTATTTCAATTTTTGAAATATGTTTAGCTGTGTATTTCAGAATTTGAAATATGTTCGGTGGTATATTGCAGAAATTGAAATACATAACGGACCCTATTTCAAAAAATGAAATACATCGCAGTCATTTTTAATTAAGTTTTTCAAAAAATGAAATACCCCACGGTAGAGTATTTCAAAATTTGAAATATGTTCAGCTGGGTATTTCAAAATCTGAAATATGCACGGTTAGGAATTTGAAGTCTAAAAACCGCAGGAAGGGATTTCAAAAATTGAAATACATCGCCACTGGGTATTTCAGAATTTGAAATATATACAGCTGGGTATTTCAGTTTTTGAATACTAATATTAATATATATGTTATATATAATCCTATTTTGTCAATTATATATATAATATATATAGAAAGGAGATATAATAATGAGAGAATAGTATATAAGAAATAGTTTAAATACTATATTAACTACTTGGAGTAATATTATATAGTTAAAGCAAGAAGAATTATCTAATAGTTATAATGTAATATTAGTAGATAGTATATATTAGTTATTTACATGTATATGTTAGTTATTATAGTTAGATGGTAATTATATATTAGATATATGGGAATAGAAAGATTATAATATAGATAATACTGTAGATTATATTATTAATAATAACTTTGAAGTTATAAGTGATTAATTATATAAATATATATTAAATATATAATAAATATATTAGATATATAATATAGATATAAATAATTTAATTGTGGTTTTGGAAAAATTGGGGTGTGTGACCTCGTGGTTTTGTGGATATAAAAAATGGAGTGTTATAAGCACTCCATAATTGCGGGGATAGGGTAGAAAAAAATAAATTTAGAAAGGATGTGTTAAGAAAAATACTAGGAAATAATTAAAGGATTAATAGGATTAAAGGGTGTAAGAGGGAAAAATATCATAATAATGTTATCGTTGATGCCATTAGCGAATAATTTATAATAGTAGAAAAAAGAAAATAATTATTTTCTGTAATAATTAGAAAGTTGGATGAAAATACATAAAAATGTATAAAATATTTAAAAATGTTAAAAAATATATCAAAATATTTAAAAACGTTAAAAAAATACTTAAAAATTAAAAAGTGTGCGTGCGCCCTCCCGCGCATGCTAGGCTTGCGAAATCCTACGTCATCCTCTTCGTTTTAGTCCCCGCAAAAACTAAAACATCTTTTTTCACTTGTCAAAGTGCAGTGATTTTTTGCTCTTCCATAATGTATTTCTTTTCTTTTTCTATATATATTATAACAAAAAATTTTTTAAAAATCAAATAATGCGGAAAAAGGCTTCTCCGAAAAAATTTTTATTAAGCTCCTCGATTTAGGAGTTAGGCAATTTCATTTTAACATCTACTCTCTCGAATACTTCTTCATTTTTTAAATGTGTGATCTTAGAATTGACAAATTCAATTGGTCGCGCATTTTTTAATTATTATAATGGCGCGCAGATGCCGCATTTATTTTCTTCTCTTGGAATTTTTAAGAATGTTTGGCCCTAAAAGTATTAAGCATTACAAATTAAATTGTGCCAGCCACAAAAATCAAAAGTTAAGACCTTTACAAGTTTATGAAAATTTTTAAGTGAGGCAAATTCACTTTTTATCTTGGCTTTTGGAATTAACCAATTGAAAATTTAAAAATAATATGTTATAATAGAAGGGTGGGAGGGAGGGAATACCATTTTATATTTTATTTGGCTATATGAATTTTTTAAGCTTTCGAAGCTTTTGACGTTTTATGCTTGGGAAAACTGGGGCGCTATATACGAAAGTCAAAACTCAAAGGCTTTACAAGTTTATGAAATTTTTAAAGCGAGACATTTTGAATTGTTAAAACGGCATATGAATTGAAATAAATGTTAGATTTGAACGAACGGCAATGCGCGAAAAAAATGTGTTTTTTTTATATTATATCAAATTTTTTTTTAAAAGTCAAGCCGACATAAAAAAAAAAAAAAAAATAAAAAATTTTTTTAATATATAAAAATTTTTACATATTATAATATAACATATTATAAAGCTACTTTTGTCACCGCGAAGAGGCTTTATAGCACCTCCCTAGGTCTATCCGATCAGTAAAGCTAGTTTTATAAATATGTTTTTTTTAAAATTATATCATATATATAGTTAATTGTCAAAAATTGCGCAATATTATACCACTTGACTTATGGGCCACTTTTGTCACCACGCGAGGGCTTTATAGAGGTTTTTTAGACTCTTCTGGCCGGCAAAGCTAGCTCAAAAGTAAGATAAAAATAAAAAGTTACAAAATGGTAACAAATGGTTACAAAATGGTAACAAATGGTTACAAAATGGTAACAAATAGTTACAAAATGGTAACAGATTGTTAGTTAATTAATTAACAGGTTTGTGCAAATTGCACAAATTCGGGAAAAAAATTTTTTTAATTTTTGTGCAAAAAAACTATTGACAATTTTTGTAAAATGGTATATAATGGAAATTCGGCCCTACGGCCAGCGCTTGCGCGCTAGCGGGCCGCTTTTCAGGAATTGGTGAAAATGTCTAATATTACCTTTATTTTACGCAAAATTTTTGGTGATTTTTTTATATTGACAATTCGGCTTCTTTGCGCAAGGCACGCGCGCAAAGAAGCCGATAAAAATATAGCTAAGATTTATAATCTCAGCTATATTAATACCCAATGTAAAATTCTTTATCTTTAGTTTTATCACGTGTTAATACTATTTAAGAGAAGATGATGAAAATGATTATTCATCATCTTCTCTTCCTTCTTCACAATAAAGTTCCGATCCTTCTATATCAAAACATTCAGGTAAATTAGATTGAATAAAATCCCATCCTTTGGTAATTGCTTCTTCATAATTATCTGCTTCTACATCAAAATAAAAATCGCAGCTAAAAGTATATTTCATCTTTCATTCTCCTTTTCGTCAGCAGTTTCCCAAGTTTCAATGCGCCAAGTAATACGCTCATCATCAGTTTCACACCGCTTTTTCTCTACATACTTCTCTGCATTGGTATAATTGAGAAAAACTGCATCAGGGAAATCACCACCACCGCATTCAGGGTAATCATCAACATCTTCAATTACAACATAGATTTTCATTTATTGTTCTCCTCTCTTGTTCTTTATGATTATAGTATAACAGATGAATGCCGAAATGTCAATAGGCAAATTGTAAATAAATTATGAACGATGGCCTGGGCGCTCTTTACAGTAGTAAAGCAGTAAAGAAACTTTTTTATTCATTAATACATACAGGCAAATCTTTAGACTCAATTACATAAGCTTCATTATCACCTGTGTAATCAATTATACCTGTTACAAGATGAAAACCTGCAATTTCTTCAATATAAATTTCGCCATTGGGATTACACTTTTCTAATGCTTTAATAAATTCTTTTACAGTCATTTTTTTAATTCCTTTCTTTTATGTTCTGCAAAGTTCAATTACATATTTTACCATTCCTTCAACGCAATTTCCGTTTGCACAATACGCACATGGATTAGCGTCATCATAAAAAGGACAATACAAGCCTGCTTCGCAAGGAGTGCTATTATCATCTACATAATACATCAAAGTTTCTAAAACATGAGAAAGTTCAATTTTTTTTATTTTATTCATTTTAACATCCCCATTCAAAATCTTTATTATGACAAATTGAAGAACAGAAAATTCCATCATTTAGACAATAAAGTTCACTTGCTGTAAGGTAGGGAAAAATCTCTTTAGTCTTAGAATGGTTTTGTTCTTCCCATTTTAAGAAGTCTTTATAATTTACCTTAACATGCCATTTTCTGCCACAATAGGCGCATTGTCCAACAATTATTTTAGTAGTCATAATTTTATTACTCCTTAATAAGTTTCTTTCTTGTTTTGTAAACTTATTATAGCAAATGAAAAGTGATTTGTCAATAAGTAAAATGTAAATAAATTATGAACGAATGCACGAGCGCTTTACCGCAGTAAAGCGGTAAAGCGTTTAATATTCTTCAAAAGCCCACCATTCGCCGTCTTGTTCAAATTCGATGGACAGGCGATTTTCTACATTATCAACACTTGCCCAAGCTTTTGTTGAAAATTCATCCATCAGCGCGTATGCGTCAGGGTCCCAAGAGGTTGTAACTTTATCAAGCGCATCTATTACTTCATCGGGGATTTCGATTTCTTTTTCGACTACTGCTGTGTAAACAAGTTTACCCTTCATTATTTAACCCCCTTTACCAATCAGCATAGCCCTGCATATCGGTCCAAATTTGGTCAGCGGTGTCGAACATGTCAAGAGCGACTTTTTCAGTGATGGGGCCAAACTCGTTCACATATTCGTTGAAAGTGTTCTCATCCCAACACTCAACAATACCATCGCCACCAAATTCATAATTGATAAGAGCCAGCTTGTAAAATTCTTTCCAAGTAAGAGCCTTCATTTTTTCAGCTTCCTTTCTTTGATTCTCAACAGATTGTGTCCACTCGTCAAAAGTCCAAACATCAGAAATCTTTACCATCTTTTTAATTTCTTCCTTACTTTATATCTTTAAGAATATTGTCAAGGGGTTTTTTCTTGTTTCAGATTTTTTTTTATCGAGTCGCCAGTCGTATCCCGCAGGCGGTTTTCTTTTTTTGGGAGCCTCTCCCCTTGACGATTATTATTATACCAAATTTTAGGAAAAATACAAGATGGCAAAATACACAAAAATGTCCCTGGAAAATTATGCAATTTATCTAATATAACAAACTCGGCTTCTTTGCGCAAGGAACGCGCGCAAAGAAGCCGATTAAAAAATATAACTAAGATTTATAATTTTAATTATATTAATATTATCTAAGAGTAGAAAAAGAGAATGATTATTTATTCTCTGCATCTATCTCTGAATAGTATTCATTAAAAAGAAAATCAAAAGCATCATTAATTGCTTCTCTAATTTCAGAAAGTTGTGATTTAGAACCAGTTAAAATAGCTTCAATAAGTTCAAAATAACCGATTTTACGCGCTTCAAGAAATTCGGCAATGTCTTCTTTATAAAGATCAAGATTCTGCCATAGATTATCTCTTGCATCATCTTCTGTGTCAAAGATTAAATCACCATCATCTTTCCACATTTTTATTTCTCCTTTTTAGAGTTCACAAAAAGCTTTAATAAGAACTAAAACCCCTTCAATAATCGCGCAAATAGCGAGGCCTTTCCCAACACTAATGCCGCACAGGTACAGAATACCAAGAATAATCAGAACTAAATCCATTTTTTTATCTCCTTTGTTCTTTGTGATTATAGTATAATAGATAGATGCCGAAATGTCAATAGGGAAAATGTAAATAAATTATGAACGAGAGTGCCCGGACAAGTTAGGGGAAATTAATTCCCCTAATATTAATAAGGCGTATTAATACGGTTGTCATAATATTCCGTATAAGCGTAAAGAATACCTTTTTCAAACCAAGAAACATACCCACAACTACGAAGAGAATCATCCAAGTCTTCACCTTTTACTGCCCGTTTACGCAGAGCTTTAGGCATTGATTTATTTCTATCAAAATTAGGGAATCGTTCAATAATAGTAAATTCATTCTCATCATCATCATTACACATCACAAAAGCCATACCTTGCTCCATAGATGTTTCATAATCTTTCACAAGAATAAATTTATTATTTTTAAATTCATACACTTCAAAGCAATAGTCAGGTCTGGTCTTTTCATACCATTCCATCCAGTTATCAGTCATCGTAATAGGAATGCGATTAGCATCACATTCATACTGATCGCCCAGTTCATCACATTTAATAATAAGATACTTCATTTTTTTAATTCCTTTCTTGTTTTGTAAGTTCATTATAGCAGATTTTAGGAAAATTACAAGATGGAATATTACACAAAAATGTCCCTGAAAAATTGTGCAATTTATCTAATATAATGAACTCGGCTTCTTTGCGCAAGGGACGCGCGCAAAGAAGCCGATGATTAAAGGGAGTGTATATTTATACACTCCCCTTATATATTATGCGATAATATCCTTCGGACGCCACAGTCGGCCATCAATTTCAGGATTCTGCTTGAGACAGTAAAGGAAAATTTCCTTTTCGATCTTTACATCTTCCAGACCAGTATGACTTTCAATGAACTCATTCTCTCCGGAAATATACCGATAAATTACCTCAGCGGTATATTTAGAAGCATTCCGAGAAGTCACATAGCCATTATCAAGACAGAACTGCCGATAATTGTCATCCTGTTTCAAAACCTCTCTAGCCATCCGCAGGGTATCCCACCACTCAACTCCATAGGGAAGAAAATAACGCCATTTGGAAGTCGTGATATAACGCTGAGTAAGATTCAAAGACTTGCAATCAAAACGAGCGTTATGCGCACAAACAATCCGGCAATCGTTTCGGATAATACTATCCTTGACTACTGTCTTGATAGACTTCCAAGGAATCATGACAGATTTACCAGTCAGAACCTGCTCCATATAATGAGGAATCTTTTCTGCATAATAAGCAGTAGACATGAGATTGGGGTCATTAAAAACCTCAGTGTTGATCATCGAGCAAGACTCATAAGTATTGCCCTCAAGATCAAAAACCTGAAAACCAACATCATATACCACAGGATCATCAAGAGAATTAGTAGTCTCAGTGTCAATCATCATAATTCTGGCATTCTTTTCAAACATTTTTTTTACCTCTTTTTTTTAGTGTTCAGTAGGGTTATCTTCATTCCCTCACTGACAAGTAAGATTATATCACAGCTTTAGCTGTTTGTCAAGGGGATTTCTCAAATTTTATTGCGCAATTATTATTTTGAGTGTTTGGGAGGCCCTTGTATTCCCGCTTTTGAGCACCCACCGCAGAGGGTCTCGGTCTATCTCCCCTTGACGATTATTATTATATCAGATTTTAGGAAAATTGCAAGATGGAATATTGCACAAAAATAGCCCTGGAAAATTGTGCAAATTGTATATTATGATAAACACGCTTTCTCTGCGGGAGCGCACGCCCGCAGAGAAAGCGCTGATAATAATAAAAAAAAAGATGACCGCATCAGCAGTCATCCGTATAGCATCCGAGATAGGGGTCGAACCCCATGTCTTCATTATAACCCCAATCTTCATCGGGGTCTTCTTCATCTTCTTCCTGCCCAAACATGCCATTCCAGCAATCAGTGCAGATGCCAGAGATGAGCATTTCACGCTCATCCGCAGACAGATAGGGGAAAGCGTTCTGGACAAGTTCCCCGTCCTGCCAGTCGAGATAGTCAATCTCATTGACTTCAATCTCGTGAGCCTTCCCGCAAAAGGGGCAGTAGGTAACAACACAAACTTCATGGAGATTTTCTTTCATGGTATCAATTCCTTTCTTGTTTTGTGATTTAATTATACCACCATTTGTTTCGATTGTCAAGAGGTTTTTCAAATTTTTTTTCGATGTAGTAGTTGTGATTCATCATCTGTTTCAAGAGCCAGTAGAGAAGATAAATCATGCCACCCAAGAGAATAGAAAGAGTAATATAAGTATCCATTACTTATCCACCACCATTCCAATCGCGCAACCAAGCAGAGCACCAACAATCAAAATTACAAATTCCATTTTTTTATATCTCCTTTCCTTTTGTGATTATATAATATCACAAAAAGTATATTATGTCAACGTTTTTTTTATGTAAACCTATGTCATAATTATGTAAACCCTGGGAATTTTAGTGCCAAAATTACTTAAAAATTTTGCAGTATTTTCCCGCAAAACACCAAAAAAGTTACTTAAAACTGTTCAATTTTAAGTAACTTTTATCTAATTCTTATTCTTTTTTAGGCGGTCTTTTCTCAATCAGCTGTAAATCGAATTCTTTATCATTTACTTTAAAGTGAATCATTCGATTTTTATTAGTAACTTCTACAGAATCACAGTAGACAAGCTCTTCTTGAAGAAGAAATTCACATTCATTTTCAAGAAAATCAGCCAAACAGCGCACAAGAGCTTCTTTTACCTCATTTGGCTTTCTTTCTCGTTTTACTGATCCATATTTTTTATGTTGGACCTTTCTTGTCATCTCTTGGACAACCCGCACTTGATCAGGGGTCAAGTCATGCTCGGTTTTTTTATTTCTATTTACATCATCATCATATTTTTCTAGTTCAATGGCTTCTTCTCTTGTAATATCAAGTTGTTTCATTAAAAAGGCAATGCGCTCTTCATCTACCATAATGATAATCCCCCTTAAATTTCTATAATAATTATATCAAATTATTTTTAATTTGTCAATATATATTTTTAGGAATTACAAAAAAATGTTAAATAATTACATTTTGTTACAAAAAAATATGTAAAATAATATATAATCTAAACTCGCCTCATTTGCGCAAGGGACGCGCGCAAATGAGGCGCTAAAAAAGCCCTGTCATGCATGACAGAGCTTTCCATTGACAACGTAAGTCATGATTTCAAAACCATCATACTCATCAATTCCATAATCTGTGCAGGTATCAGGGATTTCTACTAACTGAAGATTAGCGTTGCTGCCAGAGCACTTCTCTGAGCCATACTCACGAATGAGAGAAATCAAAGCATCCATTTGTGAGTCATCGAGAAAAGAGTATTTATCTTCGACACCGAGCTTCTCAACTGCAAAATCAGAGAGAGAGAAGCCGCCATAGCATTTGTTAAGAACAAAAGTCATTGTATTATCTCCTTTTTTTATTCTTTTATTCTATGCTTATACATTTCTACGACTTGCTTATAATTAAGAATTTGCACCATTTCACGAGAATTTTTAACCATAATTCTATGGGCAATTACTTTCCACAAAGGAACATGACAAATACTCCAAGTTTGTCGCTCTATATTATGGACACCAATCCAAGTAGGGCAGAAAGGAAGAAGAACAGCCAAAAGAACAATAAAAACAATAACCATTTTTTATCTCCTTTGTTATTTTGTAATTATATTATAACATATTATATTTAACTTGTCAAGATCTTTTTTTATAAAGTTAAAAAATAAATGTTTATAATAATTAAAGATAATCGCATAACAATGTTGTTAATATGACAACCTTGTTTAAGATCATAAAACAATCCTATTACATTAACAGGAATTCCTACATATGGTCCTTTATCCAAGAAAATAATTACAAAGGTATTAAGAACGGTAAAGAAGCTTGCTAAATCCATATGCTCATATTTATAACGTTTTCCATTTTCAAATTTAATTCCCATAATGTTTAACTCCTTTCAACAAAAAGTATTATAGCAGATTTTAGGAAAAATACAAGATGGAAATTTATACTAATATATCCTTAAAAAATTATACAAATTGTATATTATAACAAATACGCTTTCTCTGCGGGAGCGCACGCCCGCAGAGAAAGCGCTGATAAAGAAATAGAAAGTGTATAGATATACACTTTCTATAATTATTTATTCATCATCATCTTCATCATCGAAGCCCATTTCTTTAAGAACGATGCCAGAAAGGACTTCAAGAATATTTTTTTCATCATAGGCTTTACCGTTCCATGCAGTTCTATTCTTTTCTTCATCATCAAAAAGAATCCCGCCTACAACATCAGCAACAGAACTTTTTGGTGTCCCGTATTCTACTACTTTGATTTCATCAAAAGTAACTGAACCAAGATGCGAGTGCAACCATTTAATTTTAGTAGCGCGCACTTTTTCCAAATAGATTTCATCAGAAACTTTACTGCCCCAAGAAATAATTCCTACATGATAGCCAAGAGACTGAAGATCGTTAATCAGTGAGGCAAGAAGGCGCATATCAATCATGCTTTTGGCTTCTCTATAAGGTTTAGTATGTTTCTTGCGCAAACTCTCAAGCCAACCATCGACTGCATAAAGATCTGCAATTGTTCCATCCATATCAAAGTAAATTGCTTTATTCATTTTTTATAATTTCTTCTTTCTTTTGGAGTATTTATATAATATCATATATTCAAGAAAATTACAAGATTGTAATTTTATTTACCACCAATTACCAAGGCCAAGATGCTCATACACCCACCAAAAAGGCCAACAGATAGCCATAATGAGAAGATAAATGAGGATAAAAGGAAGAAGTAAAATACGCATTTCAAGCCCTCTCCGTAAGGCCCACTTAATTGTGGTTTTATTTATGCTTTTATGGACAATCAAACAATGAAGAATAGCAATGATACCAAAACGCATGGTTTTTCCGCATTCTTTACAAACAATTGGAAAATCAAAATAGTTTTTCAATTCATCAAACATTTTTTTATCTCCTTTGTTCTTTGTGATTATAGTATATCAAATTTTAGGAAAATTGCAAGATGGAATATTGCACAAAAATATCCCTGGAAAATTATGCAAATTGTATATAATTAATAATACCGATTGTTTGCGCAAGGAACGCGCGCAAACAATCGGCTAAATAAAAAACCGCCCAAATGGGCGGTTAATACTTACTTAACAGAGAGCGAGGGGTCAAGCGATCTTGTAGACCGCCTTGCCCTTGACCTTCTCAGAGGTCACACGCTCAGAAGCAATGAGATCCTTCATGAGCGCGGTAATCTTCTGCGAACTCGCTCCTTCCAGCTCAGGAATCAGTCCCGCGATTTCCTTGGAGCCGTAGGACTCATCCGCGATCATCGCACCGAACACCTTTTCGGCAAGCTCAGCACGCTCCTTCTGAGCCTTCGTCGGCCCAGCCTTATGGGCGCTCCGCTTCTCCAGAGAAGCCTTCAGAGCTTCCAGACGCTCCACGACTTCGGGGGTCAGTTCGCCCTTGATAGCGGACTCGACAGCAACAACGTAACTCATTTTCTTGGTAGCCATAGTATGCACCTCATGTAAAAGATTTTTGTTTCCTACCAGATTCTTAAGCCTTTTAGTAGGGACAAGGCTTGAGGAGATTTCTTATCTCTCTCACTTTCTGTATTTATTATAGCACAGATTTTTGGGTTTGTCAAGAACTTTTTTTATTTTTTATTTCTTGACTCTGTAAGAAGCACATGGAAGCAAAGCCTTGCATTTTTGCGCATTGGGATTAGGGTGGCTTTTTATATTTCCCTTTTCCTTTATCTTACAGTCTTATTATACCACACTTTGTGGGGCTTGTCAAGGGGTTTTGGAGATTTTTTTATTTTTTTTCGAGTCTTGGCGTCGTTTTTCAACTCTCGACTCTCCCCTTGACTATTTAATTATACCACATTCCGTGGTGTTTGTCAAGAGGTTTTTCAAATTTGTTTCCGCCTGTTACGCGTCTATCGGAAACGTTTTCCTTGGGAGCGACCCAAGCCCAGATCAGTCTATCCTTTAAGGGGAGTCTCTGTCTCCTTTGTTTTCCCTCTTGACGATTATTATTATACCAGATTTTAGGAAAATTACAAGATGGAATATTGCACAAAAATGTCCCTGGAAAATTGTGCAATTTATATATTATATGAAACACGCTTCATTTGCGGATGGCGTCGCCCGCAAATGAAGCGCCAATAAAATAAAAAAGCTCTGCCCATAGGGCAGAGCCTTTAGATTAGGCCACCTTGTAAGTGGCCTTACCCTTGACCTTTTCGGTCTTGACACGCTCGGAAGTCACAAGGATCTTCATGAGCGCCGTCAGCTTCTGCGTAGAAGCCTCAGCCAGCTCAGGCACAAGGCCGCTGATGGCCTTAGTCTCATAGACCTCATCGGGTTTCATGGCCTCGAAAATCTTCTCAGCCATCTCGGCATTGGCCTTCTGCGCCTTGGTGGGGCCATTGGCCTTGTGAGAACTGCGCTTCTCAAGAGAAGCCTTGAGAGCCTCAAGCTTCTCAATGCGCTCGGCGTCCAGCTCAACACCATTGAGAACATCAGTGATCACGGAGACGTAAGAAATCTTAGAAGTAGTAGCCATAGTATGCACCTCAATCGAAATTTTTTGTCACACTTTAGTTTTTTATTTTTGCTTTTAGCTATTTTTACGAGTCGCTTAGCGAGAGAGTATTAACAGTGACCGTTTCTCTTTCTCTCTACTATCAGTTGTCTCATCTGTCTGTTTCTTTCTTACATCCTTATTATATCACAAGTTCGGAGGTTTGTCAAGATTTTTTTCGGCTCTTCCAAGAAATTTTTCAAGGCGCACACTTTGAATCTTGGCTTTGCTCTTCCCTTTTGATATTTTTATTATATCACAGACTTTGGAGTTTGTCAAGAGGGTTTTTCAAATTTCTTTGAATTTTTTAAGAGGGCTTCACCGTTCGTTGCGCACCGTTTTGGTTCTTGGCGCTCCCCTCTTGACTTTGCTCCCTTTCCCTTGGGACAATTATATTATACCAGATTTTGGGAAAATTGCAAGATGGAATACTGCACAAAAATGCCCCTGGAAAATTGTGCAAATTGTATATAATCATTAACTCGGCTCATTTGCGTAAGGAACGCGCGCAAATGAGCCGCTATCTTATATCAAGGTAAAAAAATACCTCCACCAACTGAATGGCGGAGGTTTACAAATTAATCTATTTAATTACCGCGGTGTCAAAGATGCGGTAATCTTAAAGTGAGTACCATGTCACAACTCCTCTCTTGTGTCTTCCCTATATTCAATTTGTATGGGTAGGGTAGCTAATCCTACCCAGAAAATGTTCCTTGGTAAGAAGCTTCCACAAGGTTGGCTGACTGGCTGGGGGTTCACTCAAAGACGTAGCGCTCCGTCCGCAGATGCGACTCGTAACAGACTCAGTCACTTTCTCGCTGTCCCTTGGAACAATTATATTATACCAAATGTTTTGTGATTTGTCAATACTTTTTTAAAAATTATTTTTTAATATGTGCGAACCAGGTTGTGTAGATTTTTAAAATTTTGTCAGAGGGCGTTTCAAACCCTTTTAAAGGACTTATTATTAATGCCTTATAATTCTTCCCTCTGACAAAACTTTTTTGGATTCTTTTGGGGTTCCTACTCGTTTCGTTTTCCTTCTTGGAACCGTCTAATGTTGTCACCCACCCGCGTTTCCTGCGGTAAACCAGTAAACCAAAGGTCAACCAATTCCCTTGTAGATGGTTTTCTTTGAAACCTTCTCTTCATCACTTGGCAAGACGATACTTTTAAAAGTCATCAGTTCGAAATTTTTTTGTGCTCGACAGTTCTAACCACTGAAAGCTTGCTGTCCAGTCCTTCCGTTACTCAGGTGGTACCGCTTCCCTTTCCCTTGGGACAATTATATTATACCAAATGCTTTGCGATTTGTCAATACTTTTTTTTAATTAATAAGAATATATTTTCCATTAATTCTTTCAGCAACTTGTTGAGCTTTTATTGCCTCATCAAATACTGAATAAAAGTATTTACAGTTCCGCACTTGCGTATATACAACATACATTCCTTTACATAATCTTTTATTCATTCCATAGATTTTCATTATTATAGACTCCTTTTTGATGGTAATTATATTATATCAAATTTTAGGAAAATTGCAAGATGGTAAAATATATAAAAATATCCCTGGAAAATTGTGCAATTTATACATAATTATTAATTCGGACTCTTTGCGCAAGGAACGCGCGCAAAGAGTCCGCTGATAAAAAAAATAAAAAAATATCCTTTATTATCTTCTTTTATATAATAAAGGATATTTTTTATTTTCAAGAAAGATCAATATATCTTCCATTATTGCAAATATGATATTCTCCATTAGTATAATTATCAATTTCATTGAGGAAAGAGAAGTATTCTTCAAGACTATGGACTTCTTTCTCTGTGCCAAGATTGTCAAAATACTCTTTTTCTTTTTGAAGATCTTTCAGATAATCTGTGAGATTATCTTCAATAGCTTCTTCAATGAGAGGATCATATTCGGCACTGACTTTATCCGCTCCATAGATATAAATTTTATAGCTTTCCATTTATAAATACCTCTATAATAATTATTTTTTATATTTGTTATTAATACCTCTCACGGCAGTCAATAACAATGATGCGCGCCAGCTTCTCATGCTTTGGATCGAGATTGTCATGGGACTGCTGCATCTTCATTGCCGCTTCATACTCAGCATCCGTGTAGCACCACTTCTGAATAGCATTAATTTCCATGTTCTTTTCTCCTTTTATTTTTCTTTTTTCTATTATTATTATACCAAATTATTTTTTATTTGTCAAGGGGTTGGTTTTATTTTTTTGAGATTGTAGCGCCCCACCCGTTTCTGTTCTACCTTTGAGGCTTGACTATTGCAAAGTAATCGGCGCCAATTACTTTACAGGCTCTTCCACTTGGGTGTCTGTCTTCGTGGGGCATCTCATCTCTCCCCTTGACGATTATTATTATAGCATAGGCCATAGTAAATGTCAAGCATTTTTTTTAGGAAATTAAAAAAAGACGATTAGTTCAGCCCAATCGCCCGGAAAATTCTAGCCATGTTGCTGTGTTGAAGTTCGACCTGACCTCGGAAGGTCTCGGTCTTAGCGCTATTACCATTCAAGAGGAAGTTTCCCACAAAATGGTCTTAGCGCGCACATCGCACAATCATCACACGACGCACAATACTTTGCGATTAATAGCAAAGCTTTCACAAGTGCTAAATCCATGGCTATTTCTCCTTTATTTAATTTTCTTAATTAATTATACAATTTTTTTTTATAATTTTCAAGTAGATTTAATGCGTGATTCAGGTTCGCCCGGGCAGATTAGACTAGACTAACCCGGATGGTGAAGCGCGAAAACCGCATTTCTGTTATAAAAAAAGAGTTGAGATTTTCTCAACTCAATCCCCAATCGGGGTCATAATTTGGATTATCAATTTCTGAATTTATCGAGATATCATCCTGTTCACACTCAGCGCAAATCTCACCAGTGAAAGAATCACAGACAATGATTTTGGAAATCAGATTGCACTCTGACGGGGTAGTATTGTCAAAAATCATTTCACAAAAATTGATCACATTTTGCAAGGTGCAAGACCGCATCTGACAAGTAAAATCACCGTAAACAGTAGTGATGATGAGTTCAAAAGAAGAACTGTAAGTAAGATTAAGTTTCATAATTTAAATCTCCTTTTTGTTTTTATGCCTTTAGTATAACAAATAAAGAGCTATTTGTCAAGAGTTTTTTCATAAAATTATAAAAGAATTAGACACACTACTATTTAGTGTGTCTAACCCTGACAAAAAGAAAGGAGGATAAAAATGTTTTGCAATATCAAAAGAGGAATAGTGGTAAGATTAATGATCGCACGATCATAACTTATTACTTAAAAGTAATTGCTTTATTATTAAGCTATAATCTTTTTCTCTTTTGGATTAATTATATTATATCAAATCTTTTTTTAAATGTCAAGAATTCTTTCAAAGAATTAGAAATTTAGCAAATTTAATAAGGTTATTTTTTTCACAAAGAAATAATTATCTTTTGACTTTTTTCTTTCACTGTTGGAACTACACATTTATATAAAATAAAATATTTTTAAGGAAAAATAGTAATAAAATAAAAATAAAAAATATATGAAGAAAAAAAGTGCTGAAAAAATATTATATCAAACTCGGGCCATTTGCGCAAGGAACGCGCGCAAATGGCCCGCCTAACGCATAGGCAGGTCATTTTTTTGAATTTTTATTTAGTCTGTGATAAGTCTAAAAGTAGCTTTATCGCTCTGACGGGTTTTTTCGCACTTCGCAACTTCTCCGGCTTCAATCAACTGACTCAACAGAGCAGAGACTCTTTGATGAGAAAATTCAAGCGGAAGCCCGAAATACATCAGCATATCGTCAATTGTATAGGCTTCGCCTTTATTCATGCCATTAAGAATAATTTCTTTATATGCATTGTTTTCAATCTGTCGAGGGGTTAGCTTGATTTTTGCGGCTTCCTTTTTCTTATCCAGCTTGGAAATCTGATCTTCAACAAAACCCGCAAGTTCTGTATCTCCGATCTGATTGCACAAGTTCAAGAGTTCTTCAAAATACACCCGCTGAGTCTTTTTTTTTGCCATGGTATCAACCTCTTTCTTTATTTGATGTATTTATTATATCAGAATATTTTACACTTGTCAAGATTTTTTTTGGAAAAAGGGAGTTTTTTATTCTCCCTTTTTCTCACGGTGCTTTACTAACTTAATATTATAAGTTGCACCCTCAAACCAGAACTCAAGTTCTGTTTCAGATTTCTGTGAAATCACATGACCGCCGGCACCTTCCATGGGGATACGGAAGAAATCAAGTAGACGCTTTTTAGTTTCATCAACCTTGCGCTCCCGCTTGCGGGGAATAGATTCTTTCTTGCGGTCGCTCTGTGTCATCTTCTTAACTACCTTTTTCTGTTCAGCAGTTAAGTCAATAGACACATCATCTTCATCATCCTGCAAAAGCTGAATAGCTTCTTCACGACTCAGGTCAAGATTCTTCATCATTTTAAGAATCTCTTCTTCAGGAAATTTACTCATTGTTTTAACCCCCTTTACACTTGTTATTATAGCAGATTTTGGGAAAATTGCAAGATGGCAAAATGCACAAAAATGTCCCTGGAAAATTGTGCAAATTGTATATAAAAGAAAACTCGCACTCTTTTCGGGGGCGGACACCCGAAAAGAGTGCGCTAATAAAAATGCATACTTTTTTTATTTTTTTTTTATAAATATAAAATAAGCGAGATTTACCAAAATTTGGTGATCTCGCCATTATGAATTAAACTTTCGTAAGCACTTACTAAAAGTTTAATATTGATTTTTTGATTGTTTGAAAAGAAAACAACATTGTCTTCAATCTTTTCAATACAGACTGAATACTTGTATTCAGTAGCATTGAGAAAGTAAAGAGCTTTTGCAAGATCTTCAATCCACATTTTTACGCCCCCGTCTCTACGCTTTGAAAGTTTGAAAATTCACCATTATGCAAACAAGCATAGGCGAAAAAACAAATGCCATTTTCATGCTTGTAAATGCATTGAGCGCAAAGTTCACTCTTTTGCACTTTTTTATGCAATACCTTATTAAGTTCTTTTTCAGTCATCAAGATATACCCCACCAAAATCAATCCAATCACCGAAATCGGAATCCATAACATGAAATCCCAATTCTTCAATCTGTTTGCCCAATGCACACATACGTTCTAAAAGGGTCTGCGCGTAAGAGTGAGAAGCAAGCTTAATCTTTTCATCAAGCTTCTTTTCTTCTTCATCTAGCTTTGCGCGGGCGGCGGCAATTTTAGCTTTGTCGTTTATCAGTTCAGCGTAACTCATTGATTAAACCCCCTTAATAAGTATCAAGTCCGAGCATTTCGCCCTCAACAACGCTCATCTTTTCGATGAAACATAGCTCGTTATGTTCAAAACCGTATAGTTCTGTCAAATAGGTATAAGCAGTATCAAGATTTGGCGCTTCACATAAAATCTTTTCACCCTCATTGTCAGAGTATTTAGTCAGTTCAAACAGAAAATCAAACATTTTTTTAATTCCTTTCTTGTTCTTTGTGATTATAGTATAACAGATAGAAACGAATTTTTCAAGATAGAATATTACACAAAAATGTAAAATCAAAACAGATATTTTTTGTGCAATTTGCGGGAGCGCCCGGACAAGTTAAGGACACCTATTAATAGGTGTCCAATCCGAGCATTTCGCCCTCTGCAACACTCATTTTTTCGATGAAGCGCACTTCACGGCGATGAAAACCATAACTGGCGAGGATACTATACGCTTCTTCAAGAGTAGAGCATTCAACAAGAATTTCTTCGCCCTCATTGACAGAATATTCAGTCAGCACAAACAGAAAATCGTAATCTTTCATTTTTTTAATTCCTTTCTTATCTTTTGTGATTATAGTATATCATATTTTAGGAAAATTGCAAGATGGTAATTTGCACAAAAATATCCCTGGAAAATTGTGTAATTTGTATATTATTCTAAACTCGCTTCCTTTGCGAATGGCGTTGCCCGCAAAGGAAGCGCCAATAAAAAGAATAAGGAGTGTATATTTATACACTCCTTATTGTATATTAGTCAATAGTCTCTTTCGGCTTCCAAAGTCTGCCGTCAATATCGGGATTCTTGCGGACACAGTAAAGAAAGATTTCTCTTTCAATCTTTACATCGTCAAGCCCCATGTGTTTTTCATTGAAATCGGTTTCTCCGGTAAGATACCGATAAATGATTTCTGCGGTATACTTATTTACATTTCTGCTGGTGACAAATCCATTGTCAAGACAGAACTGCCGATAAGCGGGGTCACTCTTTAGAGTTTCTCTTGCCATTTTCAGAGTGTCCCACCACTCCGTGCCATAAGGCAGGAAATACCGCCACTTAGAGGTAGTAATATAACGCTGGGTCAGGTTCAGAGAACGATTGTCAAAACGTGCGTTATGTGCCGCAACGATTTTGCAATTATTCCGAACGATACTGTCTTTTACGACAGTTTTAATGGACTTCCAAGGAATCATCACGCTCTGTCCGGTAAGCACCTTTTCCATATACAGAGGGATTTTATCCGCATAATAAGCGGTGGACATAAGGGAGGGATCATTAAAGACCTCGGTGTTAATCATGGAACAAGATTCATAGATGTTCCCTTCCAGATCGAAAACCTCAAAGCCAACGTCATAAACAACGGGGTCTTCCAGAGAATTGGTGGTTTCAGTGTCAATAATCATAATTCTTTCATCAGTCATGGTTCATATACCATCCTTTATTTAATGTCAATTGAGTGTATCTTCATCTCTCAATCGCAAGCTTATAATACCATAGATTTGGGAAAAAAGCAAGATGGCAAATTGCACAAAAATACCCCTGGAAAATTGTGCAATTTGTGCATAATTTAAAACTCGCATCCTTCGCGCAAGGAGACGCGCGCGAAGGATGCGCCAATAAAATAGAGAGTGTATTTTCATACACTCTCTTGTATATTATTCATCTTCTTCATCATCAAGGCCCATCTCTTTAAGGACAAGCCCTGCCAATATCTCCAGAATATCGGTTTCGTCATATGCGATACCGTTCCAGTCTTTACGATTCTTTTCTTCATCATCAAAAAGAATCCCGCCAGTAATATCGGCCACTGAGCTTTTCGGTGTTCCATATTCTACTACTTTAATCTCATCAAAAGCAACAGAGCCAAGATGAGAATGAAGCCATCGAATCTTTGTTGTCCGCACTTTCTCAAGATAAGCCTCATCAGAGACTTTGCTTCCCCAAGAAATGACTCCAATATGATATCCTAACTCTTGCAGATCATTCAAAAGCTGTCCAAGCATTTTCATATTGACCATGCTCTTTGCTTCCCGATAAGGCTTTGTCTGCTTCTTGCGAAGACTTTCAAGCCAACCGTCAACCGCATAGAGATTAGCAATAGTGCCGTCCATATCAAAATAGATTGCTTTATTCATTCTTTATTATTCCTTTCTCTCTTGAAGTGTCTATATGATATCATAGATTCCTAAAAATGTCAATATCTTTTTTAGGAAAAAATATAATTTTTATTATAATTCATATTTTGTTCATAATTTTTTGGAATTTATTAAATAATTAAAACTCGCTTCATTTGCGCAAGGGGACGCGCGCAAATGAAGCGCTAAAAAGGAGAGATTAAAAAATCTCTCCTTTTATAAAGTTATGATATGCCTTCTCTATAAGATAATGACTGGTAGGACAAGAATCAAAAGACCGCACCCATGTCGCAGTAGTCATTAAATCGTTTTTATGAGATTCACAAAATGCTAAAAATTCACAGCGATTTTCTTCATATGCAGAGATATAATTAACAAGTTTTTTTCGCTGTTGTTCTGCTTCTTGCTCAGCTATTTTTTTATCTGTTCCTTCTGGATAAAGAGCAATAACATTATTTTTTATAATAGTATCTCTTGTTGCTGCTTCTAATTCTTTCCAACTATCTATCCATTTTTGATGGATATCTTTCATTTTAATATCATAACTATTATCAGAATTTTTTTTCTTCATATTAAATTACCTTTTTTCTTTATTTTATTTTGTAAACTTATTATATTAGGTTTTAGAGAAAATACATTTCTTATATATTATCTATTTAAAATTCTTCCCTGTTCACAGAAATCATCATGGTATTTAATAGCCTGCATTTTATTTTTATGCTGAATTATTTTCTCAAAATCTAAATCCCATGAATTAATTTCATTAAGATAATAAAAAATATCATCATCTGTAATTTCTGATGCAGTTTCGATTGTTCCTTCCTTAATTAATGAATCTATATAACGAGACAGGCTAAGTTCTGCGATGCCTGTTTCCCATTTCATAGTGTCAGGAGTTTTGCAAGTATCTACTACAAAGTAAATACTATTGATTTCAACTATATCATGAGCATATCTTTCTGGGAAAATCATTTTATTATCTCCTTTTCTTTTCGTAAATATAATATATCATATATTATAGGAAAAATCAAGAGTTAATTTTAATATTCATATTTTGTTCACAATTTTCTCATTAATCAATATATTTTAAACTCGCTCCATCTGCGCAAGGAACGCGCGCAGATGGAGCGCTAAAAAGGGATGATAAGGTTTTTTCTTATCATCCCTTTAATTCATTATTCTTCTTCAGAAGAAAAAGTTGCAATGAGCTTATTCATCTCGGCTTCTGTCAAAGTCACACCCTTGCCCATGCGGGTGTGATCTTCATTCCACTTGCGAATATCATAATTCGCCGGCCCGTGGTTCCAAGAGACACGATTTAGTTCCATCGACCAAGACCCCTTCACAGAGAGGACAGCGATTTCTTCAACGATCTCAAAAGTAATTTCAGTGTTCTTAGTCATGGTATCAAACCCTTTCTTGCGTTGGCCGCAACCCTTAATTTCTGTATTTATTATACAACATTTTATGGGGCTTGTCAAGGGGAAAGTTTTAAAAACTTTTTTGGCGAGAGGGTCTTATTTGATTGCCCTTTGGATTCCATCTCCCCTTGACGATTATTATTATAACAGATTTTAGGAAAATTACAAGATGGAATATTGCACAAAAAGTAAAATGCTAAAATAAAGATCTTTTGTGTATTTTGTTGAAGTTGATACTAAAGCGAATTAGTGCTAGCTAATGCTAGCACTAACCCACAAAAAGAGAAAGGAGGAAAGGAAATAATCAGAAAGGTAAATTGCTCGTCCTGCCGTCCCCCTTCCAGAGCATTGGGGTTGCGGAATTATCCGCTTGGTTCACATTTATATACCGCGTAACAGGACTCCGCGCGGTAGGGGTCATTAGGTCGGTCGCTCTCCTGCGCTGTTAGTAGGACTTACAGACTCTCATGGGTCGCACCCTCAGCTTTGCGCATCTTGGGCTTTGCCATACCTTCCCTCGCCCTTTGTATCTTTATTATATCATAAGTTTTAAAGTTTGTCAAGGGGTTTCTCACACTTTTTTTCAAAAGTTCGTGGTCGTGAGCGTCCTCACAGGGATTTGAACCCAGTTCCTCATTGGCTTGCCGAGGTTAACCTTTCTCTCCCCTTGACAATTATTATTATAGCAGATTTTAGGAAAATTGCAAGATGGAATATTGCACAAAAATGTCCCTGGAAAATTGCGCAAATTGTATATTATATAAAACTCGCATCCTTTGCGCGAACAGGCGCGCGCAAAGGATGCGCCAATAAAAAAAGAGTATAATTTTATACTCTTTTAATTATATATTTATTTTTCAAAACAAGTAAAAAATTTTTTTTCAAAAATTTTTGCAATTTTTCTATTTTCTGGATTTTGAAGCCAAGCAATAGCCCAATTAGTAGCAAGAGTTTCATCAAGCATAGAGAAATAACGAGCATTTCTTTCAGCATCAGTTAATCCTTGCTGATAAACTTTTGTAAGAGCAATAAAACGATTATAATCTTCAGGTATATCTTTTTGCGTTACTGTATGTCCCATCTCATGAAGAATAGAGATAGTAATATCAGCAAAACCTTTGCCAATTCGGCAACGCTTTTCAAAATCTTTGCGGAAAAGTTTGCCGCCCTTGTCATTTTTATAATTAGCTTTACGCCAATTCGGAACAAAGAATACAATCCTTTTATCTTCTATTGTTCCCGAAACACCATAATCTATAATATCATTTCGCGCAGGATTAATTATAATATTGCTATTATAAGTAAAAGCATTATTAATAAATTCGGCTATAATGCGATTAGCTTTGATCGGATGAATACAAGTTTTTGTTTCCATATTTTTATTTATTCTCTTTCTTTTGGATGACTATATCATATCATATATTATAGGAAAAATCAAGTATTATTTTTAATATTCATATTTTGTTCATAATTTTTTCATTAAATGATATATTCTAAACTCGCTCCATCTGCGCAAGGAACGCGCGCAGATGGAGCGATAATAAAAGCGATATGAAAATTCATATCGCTTTAATCGTTAAATTCCCAAATAATTCGCCGTTGTCAAGATCTTTCAGCTCACCCGCAAAACAGGTGTCAACATCTGCATAGGTCTGCCAGTATTCAGCGGCCTCGTCGAATGTGTCAAACTGCGCAACCTGTGTGTCGTGAACAGAATCGCTGAAAATTACCTGAAATTTTGCCATTTTATTACCCCCTGATAAATTTTTCAATTGCGAGAACAGGAAACCAGAACCAAACCTGAGGAACTGCAAAGAAAGCATAGAACTTTAGGCAAGTGCCAAAGCCACAACCACAGGCACGAGCGATTTTTCTTGTCATTTTTTATTCCCCCAAAATATTTTTTTCATAAAACTCTGCGGACGCATCCACAAGTTTAGCAACATCTTCAAAAGTATAGCCAAGAGTGTGACTATAAAATTCTTCATTGGCAAGCTCATCATCTTCCATTTCAGAAAGCCACACTTTGACCATATCAAAAGCATCTTTCAGCTCCATCATTCTTCTACCTCGTAACAATACGCTTCAACTTCATCATCTTGTGAGAACATTTCCCAAGCAATGTCCCACGCTTCTTCTTCATTGTCAGCCGTGATTTCTTCGTCCAGATATTTAGAAATTGTTATTTTGAACTTCATTGTTTTACCTCTCTCTTTCTCTTGATTGCAATGAGATTATAACACAAAAAGAATTACTTGTCAATACTTTAATTATGAATTTTTTGTGAGCGCTGCCAGGGCTGGATTTTACCGCAGTAAAGTCTTTAGTCCATGCCATGAACGCAGACATAGTTCATAATCGCAAAAGCACAATGATTACACGCTGAGGAAGTTGCCCCATCATCACAAACAGGCCATAGGTCCAAAGCCTCGCAATGATCACAAGGCCAAACCAGTCCAGGGTCTAAAAGATCATTCAATTCAAACTCGGTTTTAATTGGTTCTGCCATTACAAAATTACCCCCTCAGTGAAGTTTTCCAGCTCTTTAACGCTTTGAAGTTTGACGATGTTGGTGCTATCTTTGCTCTGCCAGTAATCACAGGCCAGCTGCCCAGCTCTCACTTTGCAGTTAGCGAGGACTTTGTGGGTGGTATAAAATCTTTCCCATCCATCATCAACGTAAACTGTGACTTCAAAAATTTTCATCATGCTACATCACGACCCTTCTTAAAATTTTTGCGGTTATAAGAACCTTTGCCTTTTTTCGCAGGCACACGTCCCGCACGCTTGCGGAAAGCAAGAAATTGCTGAAGAGTTTCGGCATCCATTTTATTCATTCTTTTATCCATGATTTTTTCTCCTTTTCTCTTGGTGATTATATATTACCATATATTATAGGAAAAGTCAAGTATTAATTTTAATATTCATATTTTGTTCATAATTTTCTTATTGATTTATATATTTCAAACTCGCCCCATTTGCGCAAGGAACGCGCGCAAATGGGGCGTCAAAAAGCCATGAGTTAAATAAACTCATGGCTTTTATTATAGACAAAGTTATTGTTTACTCGTTCTGCCTGATAAGTTTTACAGAACTCATTTGCAATTAGTTCTCTGTATTGCTTCTTTAGGATTGAGGCTTGCCGCGCCCTATGAATAAGGACTGAAGTCATAATCATAGAACCGAAGATCATCAAGATATAAGCGATATAAATTACCAGAAACATTGTTTTTTTCTCCTTTTCTCTTTGGTGATTATAGTATATCAAATCTGTTAGTATTTGTCAATACCTTTTTAAAAATTATTTTTTTAACAGATTGTTTCGAATTAGTTAGCGCACGCTAACCAATTCAACTTTCGCATATTCATCATCATAGAGCTTCTTGTATTTTACCTCATAGTAAAATTTATATTGCATTGCTTCATCTTTGTTATCTACCCACCGATTAAAATGTCCATCCATGGGCGCCCCCTGCCATGGTTCCCGAAAATGTACAGTGTATTCAGCAATCATTACTTTTTACTACCTTTCTTTTCTAACCATTTGTAAATAACATGCCCACAATCAGCACCTTCACGGCATTCTTTATAAGCAGGACAGTTTTCACAACAGCCTTCAGTGTCACCAAAAGCTGTAATTAATTGGACAAGTCGAATAGTATCAATCATTTCTTTCACCGCCTTAAATCATCTTATTAAGAGCCATCTTGTCATTACGACGAGCCGCACGCTTGATTTTCTTCTGAAGTTTGCGCTCATCTCCCCGCCGATAGCAAACGTAACCAAAGTCCCAGCAAGTCCACTGTTTAATAGTTGCTTTCTTCATCCAATCTTTGGTCATTAGTTTTATCTCCTTTTCTCTTTTGTAATTAGAGTATATCACATTAAGATGGAGTTGTCAAGATTTTTTATTCTTTTATTCTATGGTTATACATTTCTATAACTTGTCTATAACTAAGAATTTGTAATTTTTCACGAGAATTTTTTACTTTGATTCTATAAAGAATTACAACCCATAAAGATACATGACGAATACTCCAATTATGCGTTATAGCATCACGTATACTTATCCAAACAGGACAAAAAGGAAGAAGACTAATAAAAAGCGCAATTAAGATTAAAGAGATAATCATTTTATAAACTCCTTTATTTTTGTTTCGTAAACTTATTATAGCAGATTTTAGGAAAATTACAAGAGGGTAAATTACACAAAAATATCCCTGGAAAATTGTATAATTTATACATAATCTAAAACACGCCTTCTTTGCGAGGGCGCACACTCGCAAAGAAGGCGCTAATAACATTTATGGTATTTGATTAAAAAAAGGGAGAATTAATTCTCCCCAAAATAATCATATTGATTAAGAGTTTCCCAATCATTATCAAGAAGTAATTCCATAAAATGAGCACAAGTTTCATATGCTTTAAAAGCTCCATAATCCATACCAGTTGTACGATCATCAACATGACGAAGTTTATACATATCAGCCCAAAATTTTGCTCGTTCATCCATCATCTTAGCGACTTTTTTTACATCTTCAACTTGAATACTTTTCATATTTTTATCCTTCCTTTTATGGTTTTAAAACTTTAATTTCAAAATTAGAATAGATACCTGAACCGCAATTACGCAAATATGTGATAAATTCTTGTGTCTCATTAAAAGTTTTGAAGAATCGAATTTTTTTCTGTTTATTAGCATCAAGATAAGTAAGAATAAATCTCATATAACTTCTCCTTTCCTCTTGGTAAATATAATATATCATATATTATAGGAAAAGTCAAGTATTGATTTTAATATTCATATTTTGTTCATAATTTTTTCATTAGTTATTCTATCATAAACTCGCCCCATTTGCGCAAGGAACGCGCGCAAATGGGGCGTCAATTATTTGTTCATCAGTATTTATTTTTATGCGCTAATAAAAAATGCGAGCCCGCGCACGCGAGACCCGCATTTATTTTCTTCTCTTGGAATTTTAGGGTTCGCGCGTCATGAGCACGACCCATTCTTGCGAGAATTCTGACCACCGCCAGCAATTCACAGGATCGCCACCCTCGGCCCACCAATCCGCTGCTGCGCGGATATCGGTGATCTCACCAGTGCGGGTGTTTTCGTAATACCAAGAATTCTTATTAAGCATTTTTAAATCTCCTTTTCTTTTCCCTTTGTGATTATAGTATAGCACATCTCTTCCGGTTTGTCAAGAGTTTTTTTAAAATGTGAGGAATTTTTTTCACTCCTCACACTTCTGCCATGAACAAGCATTCAGGATCGCAATACCCAAACAGAGAAGCAACTTCGGCTTCAATTTCGGGCCAAGCTTCTTCTGCTTCTTCATAGGTATTGTAAACCCTGGATTCAAAATCAGAATTTTCATAGAAGAAATAGTACATTTTTTTATCTCCTTTTCTTTTTCTTTTGTACCTTTATTATAGCACATCTTTTCCGATTTATCAAGAAGTTTTTTCAAAAATAATTAACCATGCACTATCAATTTTTGCATTATCACCTTTATATTCTTGAATAGCTTTTCCCCATCCAGCATTCTTAGAAAAGATTGCATTTTTTGCGGCTTCATAAGTAGGATAATCCACATAGTATTCACCGAACTTAGTAGAGATGTCGCAAGCATCACAAAAAGCAATTTTATAAATCTTTTTATTATCTCTTCTTTTGAATAATCTCATTTTTCATTTCTCCTCTTCTTTCCCATTTGTGATTATATTATAACGCATATAGATATGAATGTCAAGATTTTTTTAAAAAAGAGGAACTCTTTTAAAGTTCCTCTTTAATCTCCATTTTTACATTATCTGCATTTACACAGTTTTTTAAAGCATCAAATCGCCATTCTGCGATTTCTTTTTCAGTGTAGACCTCTTTATCCCAATAGGTTTTGAATGACCGATAAGTAATAATATATTTTTTCATTTTTTTATTCCTTTTTTTTCTTAAATAGAAGAATGTGATAAGAAAATCAATTTCCCCATATCTCACCAAGCCATCCTTCAAAGCTTTGCCATCCAGTATAATAAAACAGGATTCTCTCTGCTGTTTCTTCATTGCATCCACCAATTGCAAAAGCTAAATCGAGGGCTTCTTCCGAAATATCCAGACCATCTCTCAGTAGATCATACATTTCTTCAAAACTCATTTTTAAATCTCCTTTCTTCTTTTCCCTTTGTGATTATAGTATAGCGCATCTAGATGCAAATGTCAAGAGTTTTTTTAAAAAAGAGGAACTTTTTTTAAAGTTCCTCTTTTTCCCAGTTAAGACGATAACCGCCAAATTTGAAAGTTCCCGCCTTTTTGAAATACTTTAAATAGATATATTCAAAAGGATTATGAACAAAGCGGATTTTGCTGGGACTGTCTTCACGGTCATCAACTACAAGCCGCAACTTGTCAGGAGCATAACCAGATTTCAAAGCGCCTTTTGGATTGCGGATTGCGCGAGGGCTGTAGAAGTAGTAATACACAGGAATGCCAAAAGCATCAATACATTGAAGTTCATAGAATCCAGACATTTTATTTATTATCTCCTTTTCTTTTGGTAATTACATATTACCATATATTATAGGAAAAATCAAGTATTAATTTTAATATTCATATTTTGTTCATAATTTTCTCATTCATCTATATATCTTAAACTCGCCCCATTTGCGCAAGGAACGCGCGCAAATGGGGCGCTAATTATTTATTTATCAGTTTCTATTTTTATGCATTAATAATAAAAAAGAGCTTTTTAGCTCTTTTTTTTATTTATTATAAATTTTTATAATTTGATTTGTTTTAGTATCAATGATTTGAGCATAGCTCCCATTTAATTTATTTACAAAATTTTGAGCAAACAATAGTGCATCTTCAATTTCATCAAAGTGAGCATTTAACGCATATTTGTCTCGGACATAATAGACATTAAACATTTTTTTATTTCCTTTTTTTTTAATCAATGATTTCTTTATTGATACTATAACTTTTTATCATATAGCCATTTTTGTTAGCGTGACCAAAATGTGCTTTGCCAAGATTGTCCAAAGAAAACAATTTTTCAGCCCATTGAACATCTGTATAATAAATTTTATAATACCAATCTCTATCAAAGGGATTATACTTGCATGGGGTATTGATAATATTTATACCATCACATTCTTTTTCGATAAAAAGGAGAGCTTTTTCCAGGGTTGTAAAATACTTTTTAATTTTGGTTTCATAACTGGTAATTTCATTTACAATATAGAGTTCCATTTTCAAAATCTCCTTTATCTCTCTTTGTTGGCACAAGTATACCACATATTAGGAAAAAACGCAATATGGCAAATTGCACAACTTTTGTCCGCAAAATTTATGTACTTTGAACAAAAGTAGAGCACGCTGCCTTCACCAGGGCGCACACTGGTGAAGGCAGCGCCAAAAAGAAGGAATGAATATTATTCATTCCTTCTGTATAAATATGTATTAATATTTTGGTTGTTTCTGAAGATACTTGTTATTACTTAAAACTTTATTATAAAGGCCATCAGGAAGTCTTTGACATTTCTTTGCTGTTTTATATACATTACAAACTTGTGCCAAAGTGCCGATAAAAGCTGTGACAATAGTTCTATTGTCGGCGGAAAGAACAATAATAACTCCGGTATCCGTAAGTTTCTGAAAGCCAGCTCTGCCAAGATCGTCAACTGTTGCGATTTCGGCAATTACATTTCCGATTCCAATAGTATCAATAATATAATTGATTCTGTTGGTTCTGTCATATCTTGCGTGCCCGGTCATGTTTGTTTTCATTTTTTCAATCTCCTTTTTATTAGTTATTTTCAAGAAAGACTTCATCGGCATCCCAATTGCCGAAAATGGAAGTCAAAATCTCTTCCGCTTCTTCATAGGAATTAACTGTGGTATTGAAGTTCTTGTAAAACAGTTCATACATTTTTTTTATCTCCTTTATCTCCCTTTGTTGATATAAGTATATCACACATATTACCAAATTGCAAGCCCTAATTTTCGGATTTTTGTATTTTCGTCATATTGCACAACTTTTGTCTGCAAATTTTAGGTACTTTTGTTAAATATAAAAGTCGCTGCCTTCACCAGGGCGCACACTGGTAAAGGCAGCGCTAAAAAGAGGTATGAATATTATTCATACCTCGGCGCATATTTATACATCATTTCATTGCATTCTGTATCATTGATGTCATAGATCTGGAACATGGTTTCCCAATCATCAGTTGTGGCATCAACATGGGTGACAGTAAGTTCACCATCTTCATGAGCATTCCAAATGCTTGTCCAGAGGGTTGCGCCGCCTACTTCATGGTTGTGCCCGAAAACAGAGTGGATATAGTCAAATGCATATTTCATTTTGGAATCTCCTTTTTATTTTTAAATTTTGAGTTCTTAGTAGTCTGTGAGATTTCTTTTATCTCCCCTTGCTAAGTTCAGGTACATTAGCGGCTGTCCGGTCCGTTCCCTTAACTCTGGTATAAGTATACTACATAAATAGTCAAATTGCAAGCCCTAATTTCCGGATTCTTGTATTTTCGTCATATTGCACAACTTTTGTCCGCAAATTTTAGGTACTTTTGTTAAATATAAAAGTCGCTGCCTTCACCAGGGCGCACACTGGTGAAGGCAGCGCCAATAAGATCCCCTTGTATATTTATACAAGGGGATTGTATATATTTAATTAGTATCCATAGATTTGCCACCATGTAACAATATCGTGATAATGAAAATTGAATTTCATAGCGAAATTTGAAATTTCATATCCATCATGCCAGGGGCGTTCAATTGCTTCTTGAAGATCGTCAATCAAAATCTCTTTTTCATCTTCAGTTAAGCAGGCTTCAAAAATATCGTCGATAGTTTGATACAGATTTTCTTTCATGTTTTTCTCCTTTTTATGAATTGATTAAAGCCATAATAAAATAGATGATGATAATTGCCATATTAAATCCCCCTATCAGCAGTATTCATACCAGTAGTGCATAATTTCAAGATCTTCTTCAGTAGGGTATGCAATTTCATCAAAGGGATGATCTCTTTCAAAATCTTCCCATTCTGCGACCTCTTCCATATAATCGCCCATGATTTCCATCTGCTCCATCTGATAATCGATATCGTACATTTTAGTTCCACCTTTCTGCCCTTCCCTTCGGGCAAGTATAGAATAACACATAATGCGAAAAATTGCAATACTTTTTTTTAGGAATTTCCATTTTCGTCACATTGCACAATTTTTGTCCGCAAATTTTAGGTACTTTTGTTAAAATGAAAAACACGCTGCCTTCACCAGGGCGCACACTGGTGAAGGCAGCGCTAAAGAATCCCTCTTGTATATTTATACAAGAGGGCTATATAATTTGTATATTAGAATTAGCAATAAGCTAAATTCATTCTTCTCCATCCGAGGATTGAAATTTGATTGCAAGCTCTACCAATTTCCAGGGCTTCTTTTTTAGTATCTACTCTTTTACTTTTATCAATATAGTAAATACCATTAGAAAACCAAATCCCGCAGTTGCCATTGTAAGCTTTAACCGCATTTATCGCTTCTCTTGGATTTGAAGTTTCGATTCCTTCAGTAGCTACTTGCCAACCTGATTTATAGGTGATAACTTTTCCCGCTTTAAGAGTCAGTCCATCATTTTCCTGAAGCTTTACGATAGAGCGAATATTAATCATGTTTTTATCTCCTTTATCTCTCTTTGTTGACACAAGTATATCACACAAATTGCCAAATTGCAAGTCCTAATTTTCGGATTTTCGTATTTTCGTCATATTGCACAACTTTTGTTTGCAAATTTTAGGCACTTTTACTATATTAAAAAGACGCTCCGGCTACCAGGGCGCACACTGGTGGCCGGAGCGTCAAAAAGGTAACAGACTATTGTTACTAATCTGTTACCTTTAGTTACTTTTTTAGATAATTTCTGCAACCATCGGTGCATAAATATCAAAGAAATGGTTACAAAAATCAATTATATCTTCTGCAATATATGCCTGATCTCTTACTTCTTCTTCATCTTCCCAATTAATCAGTTCTACAGACTGAAGATCATCGGTTTCATCCTCTACCATCAGAGTCAATTCAGTGCAGGTTTCATCAGAGCAATCACAGCTATCAATATCCATAATCAAACGATACACGGCATTGTTGGCTTCTTCAATTACATCCCCATACATAGCGAAATTATCTTCCGTTTTGCTTTCGCTATAAAAGGCGGCTCCGTCCGATTCAAAGCTCCAATACATATTTTATAATCTCCTTTTTCTTTTTTGAATTAGGTTTTTCTTTACCTTACATTTAGAATTATACAGTATCTTTTGCCAAAAGTCAATATAAAATGAATCGAAATATGGGATTCTACATTTTGCACAAAAAAGACCTACTTTTGTCCGCAAATTTTAGGCACTTTTACTATATCAAAAAGACGCGCCGCCCTTTTAAAAATCGCGTGTGGGCGGCGCGCCAATAAAAAACCAGTGAATATTTATTCACTGGTTTATATATTATCCATTAATAAGAGCCATTAGGAAATATAAAGCAATAATAATCATATTACTTTACCTCCGTTTTGTAGACCCAATAATAAGCACCGCAGTCAAAGTCCATAAGATAAAATTTTTCATCTTCATGAACTACAGTTCCCCAACCCCACTGAGAATGATAAAAGCGTTTTGTCATTTTGAATTACCTCCTTGATTTATTATAGCTTTATTATACATGATAGAATTAAAAATGTCAAGTGCTTAATTCGGGATTCTACTTTTTGCACAAAAGACCATCACTTTTGTCTGCAAATTTTAGGCACTTTTACTATACCAAAAAGACGCCTCCTGCACCAGGGCGCACACTGGTGTAGGAGGCGCTAAAAAATCCCTCTTGTATATTTATACAAGAGGGGTATATATATTATCCATTAATCATAGCAACTAAGAAGTATAGAGCAATAATAACCATGTTCTCTATCTCCTTTTCAGCAGTATTCATACCAATAATACTGGATCTCAAGATCTTCCTCTGTCGGATAGGCGATCTCTCCGAAAGGATTGTCAAGCTCAAAATCTTCCCACTCTGCAACCTCTTCCATGTAATCACCCATGATTTCCATCTGCTCCATCTGATAATCGATATCGTACATTTTAATACCACCTTTCTGCCCTTCCCTTCGGGCAAGTATATAATAACATATCTTATTGAAAAATGCAAGCCCCAATTTCCGGATTTTTGCATTTTCGTCATATTGCACAACTTTTGTCCGCAAATTTTAGGTACTTTTACTATAATAAAAAGTCGCTCCCTTCACCAGGCCGCGCACTGGTGAAGGGAGCGACAAAAAAGCTCCTATGCTTTTTACATAGGAGCTTTTAATCTTATTGAAAAATTTTAGCCGTTAATCATTGCCATGATAAAATAGAGGATGATGATTGTCATATTCTTTTTAATCTCCTTTTTTTTATTTCCTTTGGATGAGTATATAATAGCACAATGCTTGCAAAAATGCAAGTCTTTTTTCGGATTTTTACACTTTTGTCATATTACGCAACTTTTGTTCGCAAATTTTAGGCACTTTAGATAAATATAAAACACGCTTCGTTGCCATAGCGTGGGGTCGGCAACGAAGCGCGCAAATTGGGATTCTGATTTTTTCTCTCTTGGTAGACGTATTCCATTGTTATTTTTTCTATTTCATCCTATTATATAAACTCGCTCTTCAGCGAGCTAGCACATCCCACAGCGGACGGGCAAAAGAAAAAGCGGGGTTTTTGGCCCCGGCTTTTAAGAATTAATTAAATTCATTATAATATATAATAGTATTATAACCATTGGTTATTGTCCTTTAGTCAATTATTAAGAACCCTCTAAGGGAAGTGGCGTCTCCCCTTAGAGGTCAAGAGGTTTTTACCTCTTGAAGAAGATGGCGGGCGTGCCATCCTCTGCAGAGAACATGTACCAACGGGTTACCCCGTCTCGGCACCAGCCCATGTTCTCCACATCGACCAGAGCGCAGATGCCTGCCTCCATGTCATTGGTCTGCGCGAAATACGCAGACTCGGCACGGATCTGGTCGAGGGTCATGACTTTCCGTTTCATCATATCACCTCACCTTCCATGTCCCTTTGGCAATTTCGCCCTTGCGCAAAGGGGAGTCGGAGTCTTTAGGGCGTTCCGTCTACCCGTTGGATTATTCGACGATGAGCGTCCGCAGAATTTCGTTGGTATCACCATTGGCGATAACTGCGGTGTAGCCCTTGCCGGAATACTTGTTCTGCAAGAGCAGGCTCGCTAGCGTCTGAGCTTCGGCGATGGAGCCGTAAACGCTGTGAATACTGGAGCAGGAATAACCGGCAGGAGCGAAGACCTGATAAGTGATATACATGATGTGGTTCCTTTCTGCCCTTTAGATTTGATCGACCGGTCGGGCTGTCCTGTCGACGCTGCTTATGATAGCAGCTTTTAGCAGGTTTGTCAAGTCGTCAAAATGCACAAAATGCAGTAAATTTTTTGTGCAAAATACACAAAAATAAAGTATAGTATCCCCGGGGATACTGTTTTTTTTATTAATTAACAGAGTTAAATAAAAAATAACACTTTTCCGGAAAATATGAATAAATTGTTAATTTTACTATTTTTGTTTCCAAAATATGCAATAGCTTATATATTAAAAATTCGCTCTTCAGCAGTCCAGCACATCCCACAGCGGACGGATTGAAGCTTACCAGAGTTTGTAATACTTGTAAGCTAATGCCCGAAGCTTGTACTTCATTTCGATACCATTCAGGAATTTCGGATCGATGGTATTAACATCGATATACTCAGCGGTCATAGCATAGGTAACTGCAAGAGTATACTCTTCCAATGCCATTAAGTAAGCCTCCTTTGCTTTGTCCCACTCCCCTGCATCAATATCCTTCATCACCCTGATTCCCATGGCGACGAATACACGCGCCATTTGATCAGCTGAAATACGGTGCTGATCCGCATTGCCTACGATTGCGAAGGACTTCTTCAGTTTTGCGGTTGTCATTGTATCTACCTCTTTCTCCGCCACGTTGCCGGCGGCCGCTGAATTGTTGGGACCTCTTTCCATGGATTAATATACCACATATTTCCGGATTTGAAAACCTACAGGATATTGCGGTGTTTTTGTTGTGAAATTGTGCTGAACCACTATATATTGAAATACGCGGCAGTCCAGCACATCCCACAGCGGCCGGTCAGTCTCTTTACAGGGTATTAAGCTCCTCGCTATAAAGATAGGCAGCTTTCATTGCCTTATGCAGATCCGCAGTCTGACACCGTTTCTCAATCCGCTGACCGTCCTTGTAGTAAACGAAAGTGACACAGAAAAACTCACTCTCCGGAAGAAAACTGAAATGCACGTAAGCGCATCCGATAGAGGCGAAGCGAGAGGCACAGAGAATAGCCGTATCACTTGCAGAGGGATATACTTTCAAATTAAGCTGGTGCCAAGCATTAAGCAAGGCCTTTACGGTAAAGAATTCACGCATGGTATTAAGTCCTTTCATGATGTTTTTGTATACCGTTTGATCACTTGTGGGTGTGGCCCTGGGCGCTGCCACTTGCCCCCACTACGGATAATATACCACATATTTCCGGATTTGAGAAGCTCCATGATGTTGCGGCATTTTTGTTGTGAAATTGTGCTGAACCACTATATATTGAAATACGCGGCAGTCCAGCACATCCCACAGCGGCCGGTTTTACTCTTTACAGGGTGTTAAGCTCCTCATTATAGAGATATGCGACTTTCATCGCCTTGTGAAGATCATCTGTTGAGTAGCTTTTTTCAATCCGGTTTCCTTCCTTATAGTAGGTCAGGGAAACATGAAATGGGGCGCCAAGAGGATCATAGCTGAAGAAAACATAAGCGCAACCATAAGGAGCAAAACGAGATGCGCTAATGATTTTGTATTTGCTAGAGCTGGGATAGTGCGTCATCTGGAGCTGATTCCAGATATTGAGAACTGCTTTGATAGTCAAGAATTCATTCATTGTATCATTTCCTTTTCTCTATATTTTGTATACCGTTTGGTCACTTGCAAGTGGAACCCTGGCTTGCGTCCCTTGCCCTTGCATGATTAATATACCACATATTTCCGGATTTGAGAAGCCCCATGATGTTGCGGTGTTTTTGTTGTGAAATTGTGCTGAACCACTATATATTGAAATACGCGGCAGTCCAGCACATCCCACAGCGGCCGGTCAATCTCTTTACAAGGTGTCAAGTTCCTCGTTGTAGCGGTAAGCCATCTTTACAGCCTTGTGGAGATCATTCGTGGAATACTCCTTTTCGATCCGGTTCCCTTCCTTGTAGTAGGTGATGGAAGTATAGAAAAGATCGGACATCGGCTGGTAGCTGAAGTACACATATGCACAGCCGACAGGAACGAAGCGGGAAACGCTCAGGATGGGAGTCTTGCTATCAGACGGGTACATCTTCATATCCAGCTGGCGCCATACATTAAGCAAGGCTTTCACGGTAAAGAATTCATTCATTGTATCAATTCCTCTCAAATAAATTTCGCTGGTGGAAAAGTATTGGGATTCCCCATAAGGTATAATACTACAGATTTCGGGAAAATGCAAGAAGAATTTTTTTGAAATCGTTTCGCCTGTGGAATTGTGCTGAACTATTAAATATTTAAATTCGCGGCAGTCCAGCACAACCCACAGCGGCCGGTCAGTTACTTAATTAGCAAAAATGTATTCGCCAAAACGAATAACGGCTTGCTTTGACTCTACTTCTACAAAAGCCAAATCAATACAAAAGTTTATATAAAACTCATCGTCTTCTATATTGACTTTATAACCACGCAGATCCTTTTTCACATCTTCATCAATGATATTACTAAATCCATCTTTCCACAGGGCTTCTAAAAGCTCTAAATGAGCTATATAGTATCCAACAAGTTCGGGTATACCCATGCGCTTGCAAAGACGAATTTTTGCTTTTGCGGCCTTTCTGATTGCTGTCATTGTCATAAGATCTGCCCCTCTCTCCGCCACGATGCCGGCGGCCGCTTGATGTATTGAAGTTCCTTGCATGAATAAGATACCACAGATAACCGGAAAATGCAAGAAAAACTTTTGTTTGCTCTATTTGTTGTAGAATTATGCTGAACTGCTATATATTAAAAACTCGTTTCGCGGCAGTCCAGCACAACCCACAGCGGCCGGTCAGTTACTTAATTAGGTCTTCCTGCCACCGCAACCACTTAAGGACATCTACGAAGTCCCCTTTCTGATAAGAAAGCACGGTTTCAAGACCATTAACCAAATCTTCTACATGGTCGATTTTCTTGTGGAGTTCGGTTTCTTTGTCATCCCATTCTTCCCATTCTGCTGTCATACAATCAGCGGGCTCTTTCTCAAGAAGTTCCTTGTATTCTTCTTCCATGGATTCCAGCTTGTTCTCTAACTCTGTTTTGGTAACTTCACAATCAGTGAAGAAAGCTTCCATCGCAAAGTCATTGATGTGATTCATGTTAATCATGATATCTACCTCTTTCTCTGCCACGATACCGGCAGCCGCTTGACTGTGGGGATCTCTCCCCATGGACTATATTACCACAGATAACCGGAAAATGCAACAGAAACTTTTGTCAGCTTTATTTGCTATGGAATTATGCTGGGCTATATTGTCATAGAATAGGGAAGCCAGACAGCCCAGCACAACCAACAGCGGCCGGTCAATTGCCTATTTAGATAATTTCCGCAATCATTGCTCCATACATCTCAAAAAAGTGAGTGCAGAAATCAAGAATATCTTCTGCAATATAAAAAGCATCTGTCACAGCTTCCGTATCTTCCAAGTCAAGAGACTCCATAGACGGAAGATCATCAGTTTCATCTTCAATCAAGATTGTCATTTCAAGAGCTGTTTCATTACTGGCGCAAGCTTCATCTACATCATAAATAAGATCACGCACAGCATCATTTGCCGCTTCAATGGTAGAACCATACCATTCATAATTTTCTTCACTTTTGGTTTCGCAATAGAATTCTGCGCCCCATGATGTCCATTTCCAAGCCATTTTTTAAGTCCCCTTTCAGTTTATCGGGGATCTCTCCCCATGGACTATATTACCACAGATAACCGGAAAATGCAACAGAAATTTTTGTCCGCTCTATCCGCTATGAAATTGTGCTAAGCTATACTGTATCCAAACAGGGAAGCCAGACAGCCCAGCACAACCAACAGCGGCGCAATAGACGTTTTACAGGGTATCAAGTTCCTCGCTGTAAAGATATGCGACTTTCATTGCCTTGCGGAGACTGTCTGTCATGCAGTCTTTTTCGATCCGGTTTCCTTCCTTGTAATAGGTCAGAGAGACATTGAAAAGATCGGACATTGGCTGATAGCTGAAATACACATATGCACAGCCAATGGGAACAAAGCGAGAAGCGCTGATAATGGGGGACTTGCTGTCGGACGGATACATCTTCATACCCAGCTGACGCCATGCATTAAGCAAGGCTTTTACGGTAAAGAATTCGCTCATGGTATCTACCTCTTTCTCCACCACGGTGCCGGCGGTCGCTTGATTGTGGGGATCTCTCCCCGTGAATTATGATATCACAGATAATCGGAAAATGCAAGAGAAACTTTTGTCTGCTATATCCGCCGTGAAATTGTGCTGAACTATACTGTAATAGAATAGGGAAGCCAGACAGCCCAGCACACCCAACAGCGGCGCATGGATTACTTAATGTAAAGTTCATCTGCAAGGATTTGCGTTAAAGCGTCAATCCTGTTGTCATATTCCAATTCAGAATAGCGGACATCTTCATCAAGTTCGCCTTCAAAGAAATATCTTTCTTGAGATCCAACATAAGTCATGTTCTGCAAAGCGGTGACAGTAATTGTGGTTTCCAGCATACCGCCAAACTCTACAGGGGTTTCGATTTTGCAAGTCATGGTGCGGGTATCAGTCAGAGCATAACCGATAGAAGCAAGGACGGCAAACAAGGTTTCGATAGTCATGATTTTCTCCATTTCTCCGCCACGATGCCGGCGGCCGCTTGATATATTGAAGTTCCCTTCACAAGTATGATACCACAGATAACCGGAAAATGCAACAGAAATTTTTGTCCGCTCTATCCGCTGTAAAATTGTGCTGGGCTATACTGCAATAGAATAGGGAAGCCAGACAGCCCAGCACACCCAACAGCGCGAGGGCTTCAGCTTTTAGGAAGAATACCCTCGGCGTCCATATATTCGAGAGACTGAAGAACACCCTGCAAGTTTTTGATATTCGTTTCAATCCACTCAATGTTTTCTTCTAACCGGCTTTGCTCGGTGCGAAATGGTTCATAAACCGCTTGGACTTCTTCAGAATCTAACCACTCCAAGAAGTGCTCATGATCATCCCAACGTGAGCAGGGAGCATTCTGATTTTCGAATGTGTCCCAAGAGCTTTCCGAAGCTGCGAGGCAAGCCTTGACATGATCGAGAGTTGTAGAAAGCTGATCGATGACAGCTTTCAGATTGCTAACAACAGGAGCAGGGAGCAGATTGTTGAGTTCATACATTTTTTTAAGTCTCCTTTCAGTTTATCGAGGTATTAATCCCCTCACCAGTATGATACTACAGAATCAGGAAAAATGCAATATTTTTTTTGTTTGGATCGTGCGCCGGTGGAAATGTGCTAGGCTATCTTATATTAAAATTCGTTCTTTGGCAGCCCAGCACACCCAACAGCGCGAGGGCAATGTTATTTCTTTTGATTTTTAATTTCATCTATAAGATTACCGCAATATCCAATAACAAAAAGAAAAACACCAATTACAACGCAAATTAAACCGAATACTTGCATTTTTACTATTTCCTTTCTTTTGGTATAGAGATTGCTTCACAGAATAGTGAAGCAATCCATAATGTTGACAAAAGAATTAGCAGAAAACTTTTTAACTTCCATGCCTAAATGCTTTTCCAAAAATGTTTTTGCCATCTTATCCCCAAAGAGATTAGCAAAACGATCTTGAATTTTATTATAAGTAACATTATCCAGTTCATAAAGCTTCATGGTATTGAATTCGGTTACAGTATAGAATGTCATTGTAATAGCTCCTTTCAAAAGCCGTTTTTTATTTTATTATACACTTGAAAACCGGGAAAAGCAACTGAACTGCCGATTGTTCACAAATACTTTACAATTTTTCGATTTCTCTATATATTTATAATTCGGCAGAAGCCGCCCAGCACACCCCACAGCGCGAGGGCAATAAAAAAGGCGGGGTTTTCGCCCCGCCCGCATTTTAATAATTCATTAAACTCATTAAAAAGTATAAGACTATAATGAACATCTATTTAACCTCTATCATATAAAGCGCAAACGCTTTTTCTTTCTTTTGGATTTTGAATTAAGCCGGAGTCTTTAAGGCGTTCCGTCTACCTTGAAGATTTTTTATTCTTCAATGTCTTTTTTGGCATGCCAGAGGGCGTTTTTGAAATCTTCATCCAGAAGTTCAAAAGCTTCTTCAACCGTGTCTTCATCCCAAGGGTTAAAGACGTATTCGATGTCCTGCGGGATCCAAGTGAATGTCACGTGGTAAGGTGCCCAAGATTTGGAGTTGAGGACTGCATTTTTGGCGTCAATGCACTGAGTCGCGAATTCCATCAGCGCATCAAAGGAGTCACGGAAGTGCCATACTTCAGTTTCAATGGCGCTTTCAACGGCAACGGCGTAAGGGGCAGGACGATTGGTGGTGATCATGGTAAATTCTCCTTTATATTAATTTTTGTTTTTTGAAGCGGAGTCTTTTAGGCGTTCCGTCTACCTTTGCGAGTTAGCACTTAGGCAAGAGCCCGTCGCTGTCCATGTAGGTCAGCGTCTCCAGAACTTTCTGGAGGGTCTTAAGAGTGTCCTCAAGCCATTCCACATTCTCGGAAAGGCGGGACTCTTCGGCGGTGTAGGCGTCATAGATGCTGGCAACCTCATCGGAATCCAGCCACTCCTCATAACGCGGACTTTCCAAGTAGCTGCAAGGAGCATGAGTATTCGCAAACTCATCCCATCTTGCGCAGGTGCTATCATAGCACGCCTTGGTGAGGCGCAAGGTTTCGGTCAGGTGGTCGATGGTGTGGTCAAGATCGGTGATTGCGGGGGCGGTGTTGAGATTGTAGAATTCGTTCATTTTTGTTTCCTTTCTGGGGCTTTAGCCCCTATACAAATTTTGTTCTTGTTGGCTTACTTTACCGTGTTGCCCTTGCAGTTTAGCCACCGCAATGCTGCGTTTATGCGTAACTGTTAAGGCACGGCTATTTGACTTGTTACATCAGATCAGCGGAAGCTCTTGAACCGGCTGGGTTTTTCGGTGTCTTTCGCGCTGTCTGGGGACAGTATAGCCGATTTCCCAGGGTTTTGCAAGATGGCAAATTACACAAAATATCGCTTGTAAAAATCGTCTTTTCTATGCATGTTTCACAAAAGACTTGTTCAAAATTCATAAAATTCAAAAAAACATAGGAAAATCAATGGAAATGAATAGAAAAAGTTATGAAATCAAATTTTCCTATTTTTTTATATATAATTGTAGAAAAAGAAAAAAATCAAAAATGTTTAGACATTTTTTCAAAAATGTCTAAAAAATTTCGGATCTGGTAATTGCTTAACAGTGTTAATCAATCTTCGCTTGTGGAAAAAATGACAAAATGTAACTTATGAAATTTTTTAATGGATTGAATTATCTATGAAATATTTTCATGCATAAGCGCATCCATGAAAAAGTTTCATATCGGGAAATATGAACTATTTGTTAATTTTTGTTGTTTGTTTCAATTAACTTTCGTTAGACTCTATTAACTAAAATTCGGCAGAAGCCACCCAACACACCCCACAGCGCGAGGTCGATTATGCATTTTGAATGTATATCTATGCATTTTTTAATACATTTTTCATGCATATTGGAATGCATAAAAAAAAGAATTGGGGACTTTTCAGTCCCCATTCTGATTTTTTTCAGCCCATGAGCCGGATGCAAGAAAGTACATCCACAAAACTGTTGCAGGACAGCTCCCGAAGTGTCATGTCTTTCCATTTCCACAGCAGGTCATCTGCTTTCTTGTCGCCTACATATTTTGCGAACTTGTCATGGATTTTCCCGTAAGTGTTGTCATCAAGTTCAAAGACTTTGGTGGAAGTGAATTCGTTGGTAGTGTAGAAGTTCATTTTTTAATCTCCTATCTTTGTTTTTTTTGTTGGGGGCTTTAGCCCGCCCCCCATGGGCTTTTGTGGATTGATTGCTGAATTAGAATCCAGCAATCCGGAAGCTTTCGCCACCGATTTCAACCCACACAGTAGGCGCTCTGTAGATGCCAACTTTGGCAACAGCTTGCTTGTAGACCTTTTCAGTAGCCTGAAGGCTGTGACGGGTAAGAGTGTCAACGTGCTTACCGGCTTTGTCGTAAATGTGAATACTAAACGTGTCACACATAGCGGCGATTTCGATAGTGATAATGTTATTCATGATGTTTTCCTTCCTGCCCTTTAGATTTTGGATCAGCAGCGGGCTTCCTGCTGACAGTGCCTATAATAAACCATGCCGCAGGAAATGTCAAGAGTTTTTTTTAGATTTTTCAAAAAAATTTTTTCAAACTTTGAAAAGCTCCGATTTTACTGGGCTTTTAAGCAAAAAATTTCGGATCTGGCAACGGCTTTTTTTAATATACTTGATCATGGAAAATGGATATGCAAGACAGAATGAATATTCACGGGAAAATGAATATCGAATGAATATTTATGCATTTTAAATGAATATTTTCCAGAGTGCCAATATAGTAAAATTGGCGAAGCCATAGCCCAACACACCCCACAGCGCGAGGGCAAAGCCGTGGATGGTGGATTACCACCCCCAATGCGGTCTTATCCCATACAGGTCCTTATACAGATCACTGTAGAAATCCCAGTCTGCCGGGTCCTTGCGCTCTGCCATCTCATGCAAGAGAGCATAGGCTTCGCGCTCTGCCTGTTCTCTGCGCACTCTTGCGGCGGCTTCGCGGGCCGGTGCTTCCACGAGATCGCGGATCGCTTCGCAAGTGGACTTACGGCCGGTGAAACTGATGTTGTTGTTGATGTTGATAGTCATGAGAGTAGCTCCTTTCAAAAGCCGTTTTTTATTTCATTATACACCTGAAAACTGGGAAAAGCAACTGAACTGCCGATTGTTCACAAATCCTTTACAAAATATCGTGGTGATCCCCTATATATAATTCGGCCTAGAAGCCCACAACACACCCCACAGCGCGAGGGCGACTATACATATAATATGTATATCTATGCAATATAATATACAAATATATTGTATAATAAAATATAATAATGAATAAAATGAATAGAGAGTCAAGTTGAAAGAGAATGAAAGAGAGAAGAAAGACAGACAGCCGGTCAAGCTGTCTGTCTTTGTCTTGTTAAGCATCCGGCTCAGCCCATGAACCGGATGCAGGAGAGAACGTCAACAAAGCTGTTGCAGGACAAATCTCTCAAAGTCTTGTCTCTCCACTTCCACATGAGCTTGTCCGCGCCCTTGTCGCCAACCATCTTAGCGAACTTGCCACGAATTGTGTTGTATGTCCTGTTGTCAAGCTCAAAAACACGGGTATTGTCGAGATCGCTGATCATGTAGAAATTCATTGTCTTCTCCTATTCTGTCGGAAGCCTTAACCCCCTTGCGGTGGGTGGCTGTCTTGCCCGACTGATGCCATGATAGCAGATCTTAAGTAGCTTGTCAAGGGGTTTTTAAAAAAAAATTGCACAAAATGAAAAAATTTTTTTGTGCAATTTGCACAAAATACATATATACTCCCCTCTATACATAAAATGCATACTCACGGGAATTTATGCATTGAATGAATATTTATGCATTTCCGATGAATATTTTTGGAAGTACTATATATGTCAAATTCGGCAGAAGCCACCCAACACACCCCACAGCGCTCGGCCGATTATGCATTTTGTATGTATATTTATACAGTTTATTATACACTCGTATGCATGCTGAATGAATAGTGAATGAATAGTGGATAAAGAAACAAGTGGTGATTTCTCACCACTTGTACTGTTCACTTTGCACAACTGCTTTTCTCTGTTCCCCTTTGAACCACATCCGCTCAACCGGCCGGCCCTTTTCATCATACACCCATCCGCGGAACTCTTTTGCTTCACCGGGAAGCATGTATCTTGCCTTAGCTGTCATTACTTGGAAGCAGGCATCCGTTGCTTCATCATAAGTTTCAAACCACTGCTCATATCTATTATAGCCCCAAGGCTGTCTAATAATCACGCAAAAGTTTTTCATTATCTTGTTCTCCTATCTCTATTTTTTTTGTTGGGGGCTTTGGCCCGCCCCCTTGGGCTTGTGACTTAGCAGTTGTGATTGAAATACTCGTAAGTATCAATGAGCTTGTCGATATGCTCGATTGTGGCCTTGATCCATTTGATCTCCGCATCGCCTTCGCACTTAAACTCACGAAGCTCTTCAAGCTCGCTTTCAAAGGCTTTCTTGTCCTCCATGAGATCGTAGATGTTAGTGGTAAGCTTCTTCATTGTCTGTCTCCTATCTGTCGGAAGCCTTAACCCCCTTGCGGTGGGTGGCTGTCTCACCCGACTGATGCCATGATACTACTTTCCTAGGTGCTTGTCAAGGGGTCTTCAAAAAAAAATTGCACAAAATGAAAAAATTTTTTTGTGCGTTTTGCACAAGTCTGTGCCTATACACCCTTGCGCGCACAAAATGAATATTCACGGGAATTTATGCATCGAATGAATATTTATGCATTTCTGATGAATATTTTCCAAAGGTAGAATGTTATAAAATTGGCGAAGCCATAGCCCAACACACCCCACAGCGCTCGTGCAAGCTATTTCACGTAGTTTTTCTTTTCTTCTCTTGGTATATAGAATAGATCTGAGTATTTATATATACATATATAGTAGTATGTATAATAAAAGATAGTTTATAGAAAAAAATAGATACCTCTTATTCTAAAAAGAATATGGGGTATCAGGATTCGGGGTTGAAGAATTTTTGTTATTCTTTTCTTCTGGAAAATGTCTCTATAAGATTTATATATAAACTCGGACTAAATAGTCCAACACATCCCACAGCGCTCGTGGGGTAGCAGAGTGTGTGGTGCCATCACG
>Ga0247608_10000627_pt1 | contig 54772 bp, 47 predicted proteins | sample 176DNAGHGlowgp2_FD_193490 | JGI IMG/M metagenome (GOLD analysis project Ga0247608, IMG submission 193490) | Sheep rumen microbial communities from Palmerston North, Manawatu-Wanganui, New Zealand - 1766 DNA GHGlow gp2 | ecosystem: Host-associated > Mammals > Digestive system > Stomach > Rumen ... | reverse complement strand
GTACGGCTTTGCCGTGTCCATGGATGACTTCGGCGCAGGCTATTCATCTCTCAATTCCCTGAAAGATCTGCCGCTCAACGTCCTCAAGCTTGACGCCGGATTTTTCCGCGGCAGCGACGATCAGGAACGTGAACACATCGTTGTCAAGGAAGCTATCAGACTCGCCAAGGGTCTCAACATGATCACCGTCGCCGAGGGCGTCGAAGACAAGGCCCAGGTGGACTTCCTCGCGGCGGAGGGCTGCGACATGATCCAGGGTTACTACTATGCCAAGCCGATGCCGGCAGATGACTATGTCACCCGCATGAACAGTGCGCAACCGGAGGTGACTGAGGATGCCGGGGAGAGTAGTGACATCAGCGAACCCGGTGATGTCAGTGAGACCGGGGAAGAACAATGATACAGGGTTGTGGTCTGAAGCAGGGATTTTAAGATCCTGAGCTCTTCTTCAGCTCCTCCAGACGTTTCCTGATACCGGCAAGCGCCGTCAGTGAGTCGTTGATATTGCGGGATGATGCTGAGGCCGCTTTTGCAGGCGAGGGAGCTTTGATCTCAGATACGGTGCCTTTTGTGCCTTCGGTAATCGGATCAATGCTTCTGGCGATATCTCTCAGTGATTTGGCAGGAGAGATGAGGGTGGGGGCAACCTGTGGTACCGGGATGGATTCTGTTACGCGGCGTCCGTTGACCGTGAAGAAGATGGCATTTGTGATTGCCTTGACTCCGGTGACGCCGAGAGCAAGTTCGCAGTTCAAGGCGTTGCCGAGGGACAGCTCCGGATTGGCTCGCGAGCGGTCGTCATCGACCCATGTAAGTCCTGACGAGTCACAGAACAGTCCGTGGTTGCCGGTTCTCGAGCAACCCTTTATGTAGAGGGATGCATTGAAGCAACTGCTCAGCTTCCGCGCGGCACGCTCGAAATCATATGAACTCATACACTCGAATCCTGCTAACAGTTCAGCCTCGAGATGGTTGATGATTATATGTGTTGACAGGTCAAAAATAGCGGTGGATACGACATTGTACGTCTTCTCTGTCATCCACAACTCGCCTCTGTCGGAGATGATGGAAGGGTCGGATACCACAATGGAAGGATTGTGCTTTGCAAGTATTGATGCGACCCGGGCTGCTGTTCTCTCACCGTGAATAAATCCTACAAAAACCGCATCCGGATTGCACTCGCCGAAACAAAATTCCAAAGTATCTTCTATATCGACCGGTTCGCTTGTTCCGTCTCTGTGGATGAATTCACTGACAGCGATAAACGGCTCCATGCCATAAGCCTTGATCGTCGCACCGGAGCGCTTCACATCAAGGTGTGTACCTTCATATGTATCAGAGACAGACAAAATATTCTTCATATACTCAGACCTGCCGTATTATAAACAGAATTGCACGCATATAGTGTCGCACTTAACAAGGCTGATAACAAGAAGAACGATGATGCCAAAGTGCAATAAAATATAAGACACTGCTTATACAAAATGTAAAAATAAAATGAAGACTTCTTTCGTATTTTTCCTTTATGCCTATTTATGTTAAAATACAAGTCATGAATCACGACCATCTTTACTAAGGAGGAGCATCAATGCTTAATATCAACAAGTCAGTGGAAAACAGCAAGGTCTCATTTGCTTTGGAGGGGAGACTTGATACCATCACATCTCCTGATTTTGAGAACGAACTTAAAGATTCGTTGGGTAATGCGACAGAGCTTGTAATTGATTTCGCGAACCTGGAATACATCTCCTCTGCAGGACTCCGTGTACTTCTGTCCGCTCACAAGACAATGAGCAAGCAGGGTTCAATGAAGATCATCAATGTCAACAGTACCATCATGGAGATATTTGAAGTTACCGGTTTTGCTGACATCCTTGATATCGGTTGATCTCAGACTTACGGGAGTTTGCACAAATGAATAATGATTGCGTTAAGATTGTACTGTCAGGTAAGATCGATTCTAACAATGCCAATGATGTTGAACAGATGATAAGACAGCAGCTTGACGGCAAGGGAAATTGCCCCGTCGTCATTGACATGGAGAAGCTGGCATATATATCATCTGCCGGTCTTAGGGTACTTTTGAGGACGAAGAAGTCCAATCCTGATTTCAAGATCATCAATGCCAATTCTGACGTATACGAGATACTTGACATGACCGGTTTTACCGAGATGATGACAGTCGAGAAGGCGTACCGGATAGTTGACGTCACAGGGTGCGAAGCGATCGGGAGAGGTGCTAACGGCACGATCTACAGGATCGACCAGGATAATGTTGTCAAGGTATATAACAACGCCGATGCTCTCGAGGACATTCAGCATGAGCGTGAAGTTGCCAAGCTCGCACTTATTTTGGGAATCCCGACGGCGATTTCCTACGATGTTGTCAGAGTCGGGGAGAGCTACGGATCGGTGTTTGAACTTCTTAATGCAAAATCTTTCTCTAAGATACTGGCCTCAGAACCCTCTGAGTTTGACTGGTGTGTCAGGGAATTTGTTGCCCTTCTGAAGAAGATTCACGGAACGGAAGTTCCTGCCGGCAAGCTCCCCGATCTTAAGGAGACTGTCTTGCGCTGGGCGGCATTCATGCGTGATTATCTTCCCGAAGAAGCCGGCAATAAGCTTTTATTCCTTGTCGAAGGGGTTCCTCACGATGACCATATGATCCACGGCGACTATCACACGAAGAATGTCATGCTCCAGGGCGATGAGGTCCTTCTTATCGATATGGATACGCTGGCAGTGGGACACCCTGTTTTTGAGCTTGCATCGATGTATAACTCCTTTGTCGGATATTCTGAATATGACCATGAACAGATTAAGGAATTCCAGGGCTTTGATTTCGATACCGGGAGAAGGTTCTGGAGGAAGTCGCTCGCCGAATACCTCGGAACTGATGATGAGGCAAGGATCAGCGAGGTGGAAGATAAGGCAAGGATAATAGGCTACACGCGTATGATCAGGAGATCGATCCGCCGCAAAGGTCTTGAGACGGAACAGGGCAGAGCAGAGATTGAGATGTGGAAGTCGGAACTTCTGAGACTTCTCGACAAGACTGATTCATTGCTTTTCTGAGGCGCATTGCGTGATGAACCTTCCCGGGAAGATCGATCTTCACATGCACACAAAGATCTCTGACGGGACTGACACCCCGGAGGAGATCTTAGATCATGTCCGCAATGCCGGGATAGAGGTGTTCTCGATTACTGATCATGATTCAATCAAGAGCAGTTATCTGATGGATGACATACTTGCGGATAGACCTGATATGCCGATTTACATACCCGGGATCGAATTCTCGTGCAAAGACGACGAAGGCAAGTATCACATACTCGGATTCAACTATGACAATACCAAAGAGCCAATCAGGGAAGTTGTGGACAGAGGTCACAGCTTCCGCATGATCAAGGCCGAAGCAAGGATTGCCGGGCTTAAGACACAATTTGGTATTGAACTGCCGGAAGACGAAGTCGACGGGGTGCTTCATCTTGATAACCCGGGTAAGCCGCATATCGCGAATCTCCTTGTGAAGCACGGTTACTCACCCGATATGAGGACTGCGATGGAGAGATATCTTAATAATATTAAGACCAAGAGTTATTATATCCGCCCCGAGGAAGCCATAGAAGCCATTCTCGGAAGCGGAGGCATACCTGTACTTGCCCACCCATGTTACGGGTCCGGTGATCAGCTGATACTCGGTGAGGAGATGGAGAACAGACTTTGCAGGTTGATGGACTACGGTCTTATGGGCGTTGAAGCCTATTACTCCGGCTTTACCGATAAACTGCGCGATCAGATGCTTGCCTTTGCTGATAAATACAATCTGTATGTCACGGCCGGAAGTGATTATCACGGGACTAATAAGATCATCGAGATCGGTGATAACGGGCTTGAGGATGCTAATAAAGCCGTTCCCGGTCTTCGAAGATTCCTGGAGGATGTTTTGTAATGAATGAATCAGCAAACACAAACAGCAATAATGACGGAACGATAACAACTAATACAAAAATGCTTACGAGGCTGATGTTCCGCCTTCTTCCGGTGCAGATAATACTTGCCGGAATAGGTGCGGTCAACGGCATTGTATCGAGCATCTTCGCAAGCAATTATGTTGGCGTTGATGCGATGAGTGCGGTTGGTCTTTTCCTGCCGTTCCAGCTGTTCCTGCAGGCGGTGTGCCTGATGCTGTCAGGCGGTTCCGTCATCCTGTGCGGCAAATATATGGGGCAGAATAACAGGGAGAAGATGCAGAATTGCTTCGCAGTCAATGTGGCTGTGAGTTCGGCAATCTCAGTTCTTTTTATCGGCATTTTTCTTGTGCTCGGGTTATTTGACCTCACAAGAGTATTCACGGGTGATGAAGTTGTCAGGTCTCTGTTCAATAAGTATCTGATAGGTCAGGCAATCGGTGTTTTACCGCTGATATTAGGCTGTCAGTTCCCGGCTTTCCTCGCACTTGAGAATAAGTCGAAGCGGACATTTATAGCAAGTATTGCATACATTTTTGTCAATCTCATACTGAACTATCTGTTCGTAAAGGTATTGAGGCTTGAGGCTTTTGGTCTCGCATTGGCGTCATCCCTGGGAATGTGGGTATTTCTCGCTGTTCAGGCTGAGTGTTTTATTACCGGCAAGTCGTTATTTAAGATATCGTTCAAGAGACTTGGCTGGGGCGAGGGTGCGTCAATAATCAAGACAGGTTTCCCCGGAGCTGTTCAGACCGGCTACCAGACCGCAAGAGGATTTATCGTTAACCATCTGATCCAGGTGATAGTCGGAAGTGTCGGACTGTCTGCGATGGCAACGGCCAACAACCTTCTCGCGATATTCTGGGCATTTCCTAACGGCATGCTCGCCGTGTCGAGACTCATGATAAGCGTCAGTGTCGGTGAAGAGGACAGGCAGACCCTGACCGATACAATGCGTGTTATGATGCGCAAATTCTTTCCGATACTCATCGGTCTTGCGGCAGTTCTGATCCTTCTCGCCGAGCCGATGACGAACATCTTCTACCATGATCCGTCAGATCCCGTATATATGATGACAGTATGGGGATTCCGCATACTTCCTGTGTGTCTGCCTCTCGCAATAATCGCGACTCACTTCTGCTGTTACTGGCAGGCATCCGGAAGACAGGGGATACTTCACTTCATCGCGCTTATGGACGGCGTCGTATGTGTGGCCGGATTCTCAGCTCTGCTGATCAAGCCTTTCGAAATGAATGGTGTGTATGCGGCAAATGTGCTGAACGGCGTTGTCATCATATTGATAATCGTCATTTATTCATGCATATGCCGCCGTCATTTCCCTCATAAGATGGATGATCTTATGGTAATTCCGGATAACTTCGGTGCGCCGGCATGTGAGCGTATGGATATCAGCATCAGAACGATCGATGAAGTTGTTACGATAGCCAGGAGAGTTCAGGAATTCTGTATGGAACGGGGTATTGACGACAGACGCGCTTATCTTGCGGGATTGTCCATGGAGGAGATGGCAGGGAACATAGTAGAGCATGGCTTCACCAAGGATAAGAGAAGTCATACGATAGATGTGCGCGTCGTCCACAAAGAGGGCGATATAATCCTCAGGATCAAAGATGACTGTGTTGCTTTTGATCCTGCTGACAGAACGGACATCGTTAAGGATGATATAACAAAAAATATCGGTATACGCATGATATTCAAGATAGCCAAGAAAGTACAGCATCAGAGTGTTCTTGGTCTCAATGTACTCACGGTGAGGATATGAGGGGATTATGAGCAAATTACAGTTCAAGTACGTTAGGATACAGGGCAGGGAATTATCCCGCAATACCATGTTTGCCAAGGGTATTTTCAGTATGTGCTGGAACCTCGTCCAGAAAGATATTATGGAGGGGGAAGACGCAGATCTGTTCAAGGAAATAGACGCGTGGTTTGCAGAACATCTTCCGTGGCCGCCGCAGTGCAAGAATCAGGAACCTGTTGTCTGCTGGTTCAAGACGGAGAATTCCGACGAGATGTTGAAGATGATAAGACCTGCTCTTTGGCTCCTGGACAAATACAATCATCCGTACTATCTCGTCTACACAAATTATCCCGGTGAGATCGTCTATGAGGATCAGTATCAGATTGCAGCCAAAGCAGGAGAAGAACTGCTTATTGAAGAAGTGCCCAAGTCGTGGTCACCGGTATAGTCCTCGTTTTTGGCGCCCGCGTGCTTATCACACAGTTTTCTTACGTTTATAACTCAAATTTGCGTGATTTGCCGCAGGATGCGGGGATATAATTGAGTCGTCAAAGCAAACAAATTTCTTCATAACACCCTCTAAAATGAGACCCGGACCGCACGGTCCGGGTTTTGTTAGTGTGAAGGTTTTTTGTGTGGGGATTATTTTGAAAGTGCTATAATTACTACCTGACAACGAACATCTGGTCTGGATGGAGAAGCTGATCGGAAAGCATGAGGATATGTAATATGGCGGGGAAACGCACTAACAAGTCACGCCGCACGGCGATTGAGCAATACATTGCTTCGCAGTATTCTGTGGAGCCTGACTACCCGTGGGACGGATACGAATACGCGGTCTTCCGCCATGCCGGTAACCGTAAATGGTTCGCTCTCACGATGCGCGTGCGGAGAGACAAACTTGATATTGCGGAAGCAAATAAGGACAACGGCGGAGATGACGGCGGATTCGTCGACGTCATCAACCTCAAGATAGATGACCCTGTGCTGCACGATATGATCGTCCACGAGAAGGGAATAATCCCGTCATACCACATGAACAAAAGACACTGGATCACGGTGCTGCTGGACGGAACTGTTGCCGACAGTCAGGTAGAGGAACTGATAGACATCAGTTACATGGCGACATCCCCTAAGCGCAGAAAGACTAAAGACCGGGCTCCAAGAGAATGGATCGTTCCGGCAAATCCCAAATACTATGATGCGGTTCATGCTTTCGATGAGGCGGATGAGATCGACTGGAAACAGGGTGCCGGGATCAGGACGGGTGACACCGTCTACCTGTATGTGGCGTCTCCCGTGTCGGCGATATTATTCAAATGTCGCGTGACTGAGACGGATATCCCGTACGATTACGAGGACCGCAATCTCAGAATCAGCTCGCTGATGAAGATCAGGCTGCTGCGCCGCTACGACAGCAGTGAATACACGTGGGTCGTGCTTAGGGACGAGTTCGGCATAAACGCCATCAGGGGTCCGCGGGGCATCCCGAATTCGCTGAGCGAGAGATTGAACGGTGGCTGAACGCCAACGCCGGGAGCGATGCGCCGGTACGGAAGAACCTGCCGCATCCGCCCGAAAGGGTAAAAAAGTACTGACGGAGGAAATATACCATGCGCAAAAGACTTTCTTCAGACTACGAAGGCCGCTGCGGCCAATGCCATAAACCGATGAGCAGCGAAGACAACTTCTGCAGATACTGCGGCACCCCCAGAGGCGGCGGAGACTTCAAGCCCTACGAGAACAGCAATGTCTGCGTCTATGGCCCGCCGATCGCCACCACGCACACCTGTACAAGGTGCGGTCTGTCCTGGACAGTCAACACCCTTGGATCCGACGACGCTCAGTTCTGTCCCAAGTGCGGTGGTGGTATCACGTCGAAGTATAAGGAAAGGTGGTAGTGGAGGGGTTCTGTCAGAGATTATTCCAGAACAAAAATACTGCGTGCGCAGTGTAAATGTTCCACTAAACTGAATTAGATGCACAAATAGTCTGCGTGCGCAGCAAACATGTTCCGGTAAATCCTAGCAACCTACCTTGAGCAGTATACTGCGTATGCAGAGTAGAGCTCAATCCTGGCAGCCTACATTGAGCAGTATACTGCGTATGCAGCAAACATGTTCCGGTAAACCCGATTTTATTCACAAAGTCACTGCGTACGCAGCAAACATGTTCCTGCAAACCCGGTTTTATTCACAAAGTTACTGCGTACGCAGCAAACATGTTCCGGTAAACCCGGTTTTATTCACAAAGTTACTGCGTACGCAGCCTCAACCGGTCAATTCATTCAACTCATTTCTTTACTGTTCCGCTAAAAATCTTACCTGCACAAATAGTCTGCGCGTAAGCCTCACTCCGGCCTCACTCCGGCTTCACCCTCTGCCTCAACCACATTCTTCCAAACACAAAAATCCCCCACGGACTACTTCATCCGTGGGGGTATTTTGATCAGTTTACTCAAACATCAGCTGTTCCGGACCGCTGATGTCATATGAATTTTCCATTTCTGTTCAACCCCGCTGCTTTCACTCTTCCCCCGCATTTGCATACGGTTACAGTCTTATCAGCACTGCCTGCGCATCCCAGGATTATGCCGCCGCAGAACTGGCATACGGCAGGTGCTGCACCTTTGACAACTGAATCTAATACTACGTCGGCCACGGGTGCTGCTAAATCTGAGTCAGCGATCACATCCACAGCCTTGCGATCGATAAGATTCGGGTCATTAAGTTCAACTATGCCGCCCGCTACGTTATTAAGCTCATCTAAATTCAATTCCTTGTCTTCCATAATGTTCACCTCCCCGGGTTTGGTTACTTGCATTTTATTAAAAGAATCTTTATAACTTCGGCGCGCTCCAGGGATCCGGCAGTGAAGGGTTATAGGAAGCGCCGCAGGTGCACTTGACGGAGGCGCCGTCAATGCCGCCGAGGTTGACTGTGATCATGTTGCCGCAGTACTTGCATGCTACTGAACCGACGCCGGCTCCGACGGAGTTGACGACGGAGTTGCGGGCTGCTGCCGACATGTCTCTGGAGCCTAAGACCCCCGACAATTTCTCATTGATGATCTCGCCTGCCTTGATAAAATCAATACCGCCTGATGCCTGCTCAAGCTCGTCCAGATTCAGTTCCCTGTCTTCCATTACAGATGCCTCCCGTCTCTAAATTACAGACATTTTATCAGATGATCCCGATATTTAAACACCTGATCCGATTGTTTTACATTTTGTTCAAAGAAAATTCAAAACAGTAACGTACGCGCGCGGCGGGAAGGGGATACCGGATATCATCCGGTGGTATAATGTACGTAAGCAAGCCGGTAACGGCGGGGAAGGATGCCGCACTAATGTCCAGACTCTACATACACAGAACATACGGTGACGATGCCGGAGCTTACGCTCTGGTGTACGATGATGCACGGGGCGTCAGGCAGGCGTATACCGAGAATTGGAAGCCTGTGTGTTACGGGACGAGGCAGGAGGCGGAGGCGAAGCTCGCCGTGCTTGAGGAAGAACGGAGACGTGAGGATGAGGCTGTTCCTTTCGAGAGGCTGGAGGCGGAGGAATTTACGGCCAGGCTCAAATGGAGATCCGCGGTGACATACGCGGAGACTGCGCCGCATGAATACCTTGTCAAAGCGTGGCTGGGCGGGGAAGACAAACGGGATTATGAGCGTTTGGTTGCCGCGATGAAGGCGCATTCTGTGACGGGATTCTTCTATGGGCATGAGAACAGGTATTACATACTTGGTGACCACTACTACTGGTTCATGGGGCAGCACGATAATGCGGCGGTCGATCTGATCAACCGCACGACAACAGACTATCTCGAGTTCCGGGACGGTGCATATCACTACAATCCGGCAAAGGTCAGAGAGAATGCCGTGTGCACGCCCGGCGCAATAGTCCGGCATTTCAAGCGGGAAATCGACGGCACGGGCAACAATTATCTATACAAGGTCATCGGCAAGTGCATTCACACTGAGACCGGCGGGGAGCTGATGGTGTATCAGGCGCTCTACGGTGACAGGCAGATCTACGCGCGCCCCTTGCAGAGTTATCTCAGCGCGGTGGACCGCACCAAATATCCGGAGATCAGACAGCAGTTCAGATTTGAGAAATATACAGGCGATGTCAAGGAGATCTAACTATGAATAACATGTATACAAATCTCGAGATGCAGATCATATACTTTGACGGTGAGGACGTAATCACTTCATCCAAGCCGGATTATACGGGAATGAATAAGAGCCAGCGCAAGGCGGCAGAGCGCGAATACCGCCGCAGGCGCGAGGAATTTGAGGAGGATCTCGATGAATACGAGGGCATCGAGGATGCGGATTTCTGATGGGGATCCGTGACGCCTAACTGTCCCATTAATACCCCACATGTGAGTTGCAAAAAGCACCTCGAAATGCTATAATATACACAGTTAAGAACCAAGCAAATACAGGGGTTTGAGCCCTGCAGGCGGCCGGGAAGGAACAGGGATCTGAAGGCCGCCGTGAACTTAGAACTGACAGCATCACAATCAATCGGAGAAGACGATCAACCGCATAGCATCTGCCGTAAGGGTGCAGGTATAACTATGCCGGAATCCAATCTAAAGGAGTTATCACAATGACTACACAGAAGATGCTTAACTACGACGACATTCAGACAATGCAGAACATCGCTCTTGAGTATGAAGCGAACGGGGAAGGTTCCGTATATGGCGAACTGGTTCAGGAGTACTGCGGGAACGCCCTGGAGTACGTTGAGATGATGAACGAGCAGGGACTTGAGGCAGACTTCTCGCTGGAGTCTCTGGCGGGAATCTTCCTGGCAATCGTATTCTTCACGGCAGACGGTCATGCTGCCTTCGGAATGGACGCGGAGGAGGCGCTCGCCCGCGCGAAGAATAAGATTGCGGGATACGTGATGTTCTCTAACTACAACAGCTTTGTTCAGATGGGATGCAGAGTCGACGTTCAGGTCAATGACTTTGAGACCGGCCTCAATCTGATAATTACTAACGACGAGGGCGGTGAGATGGTGTACGATGTAGAAGAGTCGCTGGACAGGGCCTTTGAGTTTGTTGATATGGGTGTCGAAGACACACGTATGGCAATCAGGTTTGAGCATGATGAATTTATCAACAATCTGCTGGACGCGGAAGGCGGTGACAGTGATGTGCTTTGATGATGAGACGCAAGGAGACAGGAAGGAGTAATCATGGGACTTAACGGATTGATGAACTACGATGACATCTGTGACCTGCATACAAACGCTATCGAGATGCAGGAACGCGGTGAGGATGATGCATATTACTGTATTACAGAGGATTACTGCCGGAATGCAATCGATTACATCGACCTGATGAGAGAACGTAGGTTCAGCGCAGATATTACCCGCAGTTCTCTTCAGGGTATCTTCACCGGCATCATGATGTTGTACAAGCGCAACCTTGCATTTGGTATCCCTCACGCGGCGAATGTAATCGCGATTCCCGAACAGATTAAAGGCTACATTCTCTTTGTAATCCACAACGATAATGTTGCCAAGGGAAATAAGGTCACTATTGTTACGAATGATAATGAGAGCGGGTTGAGCCTTAAGGTCAGTGACGGAGCAGGCGGTGAGGAGCTTATTGACGTGGCCGCATCCGTTGACAAGGCGTGGAAGTGCATCTCGCTGACAGCTGATGAGAAGGGCGTATCGCTGAGTGGTGATTCAGACGAGTTCATGGATGTTTTATTAAATTACTAATGCGGAGGGAAAGATTAACTATGAGTGAGAGATTAACAATTAATATCAGAACATCCGACCACAATGAGCCGATAGCGGCAATCTTCTTCAGGAATTCTGCCACGGTTAAGTGTTCTACTGAACTGGCTATAAGTTTCATTGAGAAGTATTATTCTGATGAGATGGCAGGGATAGAAGATCCGAGGCTTCGTCTCGTTCGCATCTGCGAATCTAATGGCGGAGGGATTGATGGAGTTCCAGGTGACAGCGAGTGGAAATATATATCAGCAATTTTCCCGGAGCAACAATTCAAAGCAAACGGGATATGTGATTACAAGGGTTTAATCGCGTTGTCCGCTGAACAGATTGCAGACATGAACCGTATTTCGCAAGGTTTGGTTGATATCATGCTCGGCAGTAGCATTAGTGAATGCTCAATAAGATTAGGTCCTGTCATAAAGTTTGCTGACTACGATGAGATGTGTGAGACATACAGGGAGGAATTCGACGAACTTCCTAAACTGGTCAGTATTGATCTGTCAATTGATCTGACGGGTGAACTAAGCTATCAGGAACTTAAGATACTTAATGATTCCTTGACAGATGAAGACGATTACTATGAGTGTAATGGACAGTACTATATGCTGATATAATGATATTTAACGGCTTATTTACGTTTTGTATGCTCGCAGCTAACCAATCACCCGAATCCAGACAGTAAAATATAACTATGCAGTCGAGAGGAGGAATTCAATATGAATTGTCCAAGATGCGGAAGCCCTATGTCAGGCGGGATCTGTAACAACTGCGGATTCCCGGTTAACCGTGTGAATAACGGGATCACAGTATCGGCGCATAAACAGGCGCATTTGAAGCACGCCGGATGAATTACCGGATTGACACAGAACGTCTCAGAAGAGACATGATGGACTATTACGGAACCGCCATGTTCAGCGGCTTCCCGATGGCTGTGTTTGATCTGTCCAGGATCGAGAGAGCATCTGATGAAGAACTCATTGAGATAGCCCTGAATAATGGCGTGGAGTTGAGTGAGTTTGTTTATTGATGTTCAGAGATAATTCTAAGCATGTGCATTCAAAAAGGAGGACAGATTGATGAAGACTATTTACCTGAAGTCAGAGTTCTTAGGAGATTTACACAGCATCCAGGATAGTGATAATGGTTCCAGAGAAGACATACAAATTGAAATGACAGATAGCCCGATAACAATTGTAGCTAATTACAATGGAACTGAAGCAGAGATCTCTGTTTTTGTCAGAATGGAGATAAATTTAAAACTGTTTCCGATAGTACACGGAACAGTTGTAAACGGACAAATAGATATTGATAAAGGAGACGAGGAAAAAATAAAGAATTTTCATAGTATCGCAGAACTGTTCAACATATACCTGCAAAGACCGAGCAGTGTTGAGAAGTATTCAGATCTGAACGATGATCAAGGCCTGCTGTTTGAGTTGGACGGTGATACTATTACGCCCCGGATCGTATCGGGCAGGGAGAGACCTGATCTGGCCTGCATGAATCTCTTCGGTGCGACGACAATGATGCGCCCGTATGAAGATGAGTTTATGAGCAGATTGCAGGTTCACTGCATGTCGCTTGAAGAACTTGAAGAAGCCGCAAATAATGGAGATACGGATGCAACGGAAAGGCTGATCAAACTATATCTCAACGGAGATGATTCCCTTGGAGTAGCTCAGGATCCTGTTAAGTGTGTCCACTGGATGAAGAAGCAGGCGGCTGCCGGTATTGCAACTGCAATGTACAATCTTGGCCTCACCACTGCCAAAGGTTTTGGAGTGAAGAGAGATTTCGCGAAGGCGGCGGAATGGATGGAGAAGGCTGCTGATGCCGGTGATCCTGATGCATATAGAATAGCTGAACATTATCGACAGATGGCTGACAGTGTTAAGAAGGCAAAGGCCGGTGATGCCAAGGCACAGGCAGTCCTGGCAGCAGGTCTCATGGCTCTTGGTACGTCTCTAGATCAGGCTGGCCCGGGGAAAGATTATGAAGAGAGCATCAAGTGGGCGAAGAAGTCGGCAGCCCAGAACTGCCCTGATGCATTCTGGACTTTGGGCCTGATATATCAACATGGCAGAGGGGTATCCGCTGATCTTAGCAAAGCTGCAGAGTATTACCGGAAGGGTTCAGATCTTGGTAACGCTGAATGTCAGCATAATCTGGGATGTATGTATCTTAATGGTGAAGGCATGCGGAAGAACCGGAAAAAGGGCTTTGGGCTTGTAAAGGCATCAGCAGAACAGGGATACGGACTTGCGATGAAGTCACTTGGAATGTGCTACCAGTTTGCCTGGGGAACAGAAGGCAATATGAAGACCGCTGTTGAATGGTATGAGAAAGCACTTGAGATCATGGATGATCCGGAGTTGAAAGAGAAGGTCATGATGTATAAAGCACTGAGCGGAGCGGATGGTTTTGATGAAGACTATCCTGAAGATGATGAAGAATTTGACAAGTACATGACCGGCATAGCTCCGGATGAGATAGTGAATGCATTCAAGTATGAAGATGAACTTGATGAAGCAGGATTCATGCCGGATGCGCCCCATGGTGACGCAGCTTGGGGAGATCTTCCCAGAGTCCACAAAAAGGCAGAAGAAGGCGATGCGAAAGCAATAATGATCCTGAAGGATCTGGATGACTTTGAAGAAAAATACGAATCTGAGTTCGGAGGTGACGGCGATGAGTAGAAGCAATCTATTCGCGAATATCGAGAATAAATTTGAGCTTAGTGATACGGAAGGAATCTCGAATCTGACTTTGCAAGCTTTCACAGAACTAGTATATCTGTTGAAGAACGAATTAAATCAGAATGCTTTATTCTCACTTTTGCTTATCGGTGCAAAACTAGGTGTGGCAAATGATTCCGGTGAACTGAATGACAGGGAGAAAGAACTGGTTGATCACACTTTCGGAAAGGTTGTACATAGTGATATTGAACAAGTGTATTCTCTGATAGCTGAAGGACTGGATGGGAGTGAGTATGGTTTTGTTCAGAATCTGACCAGATTAGGGAATGACATAGCTCTTCCGTATTTACACTTTATCCTTGGTTTTGCATATATTGATGAGAAAGTAAATGATGAGGTTCTAGATAAGCTGGATGGCTTGTTTGGAATGAATCTTCTCACAACGTTCTTTCAGAGCGATATGGAGGAAGTGCCGGCTCCACGGGTTAAGCTCTCTGAACTCGAGGCAAAGATCGTTAAGGTCCTTAAGGATAAAGAAGAATTGCTGACACTCGATCAGATCTCAAAGAATGTTACTGGCAGCTCACAGTCGGAAGTCAAGGAAGCGATAGATAATCTGTGCGATAAGGGAGTTGTTTTTGGAACGAATACGATAGTAGGGTTTTTGTATGGGCTATGTTGATCAGTATGATAATACAGCTGATAGAATGACATGTTAACAATTACAGTTTAAGAGGAGGTTCATTATGCGATGTCCTGGTTGTGGTTCAACGTTAACTGGCGGGTTTTGTTATAAATGTGGGTATAACGATACTTTCACTCCGGAAGAATGGGACGAGTACAGGGAGGGCTTAATGACCTTTTCTTTTGGATCCGATGGTATTGAAGTAGATGAGGACAATACCGGCTCTGATAATATTGACTTTGCGCAATTACTTGCTGGTAAGATGAATCTGTTCCGTGATGGTCTCAACGGAGATGAATCTATAGATGATGTAAGTGACGGTTTTGCTCAGATGATGAGTAATGCATCCAGAGAATATAATGAGGATAAGGGTAGACATACAACAGAAAATCATTAATATCGATATTCAGGATTCGATCAAATACGTAACAGAACTATGTAAACATATTGAGACATATCTTAAGGAGAAAGAATATGCATCAACGGCCAGATCATATTCAAGATCGAGGTCCAGCAGTTACTTTTTCAGTGGTGATGCAGAGTCTAAAGATTGTGATGAGAGGGTTGCCAGGACGCTTGCTAAGTATGGCAGCAATAACATTGGAGATAAGGAGTTTATTGCGGCCTGCCTTGTGAGTGGCGTAGATCCGTCAAGCATTGACAAGAGAGATCTTGATTATATACAGCACCTGTTGAATGAGTGGACGTGATGGGATTCTGCTGTCTTGTTTATAAATTGTTTTCAATTCTGTTGGCTCACAGCCAACCCAGCCGTATACTGCAGTGGTAAAATATATTTATGATCATTGACCAAAAGCGAGGATTAATATGAGCAACCGAATAATCCCAGCGGTTAAGGACAACAGTGAGAAGCAGGAGACCTACAGGACCCAGTTAGGTCGTTATCACAAGGCAATCAAGAACGGATTCTATTTCGAAGCAATGTTGATCGATTATGCGATGTTCGAAGACAGGATGCGTTCTTTTCTTTATCATGCAGCGTTCTTTGCCGACCGCTTGAAATCAACCGTTTGGAATAAGACAAAGCCTTTCTTTGCCAAGACCGTCAGCGAATACAAAGACGATAAGGAGACAGATTCTCTTGGCGTTACCAACATTACAGGGAAGATCAAAGTGATCCGCTGCCTGCTAAGGTGGGTTGCTGAGACAGATGGAGGCTATCAGGACGACAAATACATGTCAGCTCTTAAGAGTACATGTGAAGGACTCGACATCAAGTTGCTGATGGATGCGCTTGATGAGATAGAGCAGTGGTGCAAGTACAGGAATGAGATCGTACATGCACTGCTGAATAAGAGGAAGACTGATGTTTATCTGAATATCAGGAACAAAGCTGAGGAAGGCATGGATCTGGCAAGAACGATCGATTCACAGGTGAAGATCCTTAAGAAGGGAAATGTGATCAGGAAAAGCATAAATGCAGTAATGAGGTGAACAGGATGAGTGATTTTGTTATTAAGAATGGAGTATTGAAGAAGTACGACGGATATCCATTATGTGCTCGGCAACAACAGTATTGATGAGGCGATACAAAGGCTGACGGAAGACAGTTTCCCGGAAGGCATCAATGCGGTTATATTCATGCTGCATAAGCCCGCGGGACAGGGAAGGTCAGATAATGTGCTCAAGGTGGATGATCCGAGAGTCAAGACTGTCTTTGAGCTTTTTGACAAAAGGCATCCGTATAAGGTCGGGATGGACAGTTGCAACGTGCCCGGGGCGGTCAGGTTCTGCAAGAGGATAATTCCGGAGTCCCTCGATACATGCGAGGGTGGCAGGTTCAGCTGTTATATAGGTGCGGATATGGTTATGGTGCCGTGTTCATTTGACCAGCAGAAGAGATATGAGGTCAAGATAGGCGGCGGTGTGACGATAGAGGATGCCTGGAACAGCGAGGCTTTTGAGCGGTTCAGAGATAAGATGCACGGGGCGTGTCTCGGATGTGATAAGAAGGCTCTATGTATGGGCGGTTGTCCGCTGATGCCGGAGATAGTGTTCTGTGACAGTGGGGAGAGAGTTGTGGGGAGTGGTGAATAGGACACACCAAATACTCGGGTGAAATTTGAAAATGTAGTCAATATGGGTCTTTCCAGCTTTGTGGCACATATGGCAATGGAGAGTTAGTCTCCTGTGGGTATTGGATGGTCTGCCAGTTTTTCCTAGGAAAAGTGTGATAACTTGCCAGTTTATCGTGGGAAAAACGTGATTATAATCTTGAAGCAGCCGTTTTCTGATGTTATATTTATCCTAAAGATGCAGATAAGGGGAAGAACATATGGACAGAACTGTGATGAGCGATCTGATAAAGTGGAAGAATAAAAAGAAGCATAAACCACTCATGCTCCTTGGAGTAAGGCAGTGTGGAAAGACTTATATTGCCAGGAGATTTGGTGAAGAACAGTTTGAGAATGTGGCGTACTTCAATTTCGAAGGGAATGCTGCCCTTAATTCGATCTTTGATTATGATCTCGATGTAAGAAGGATAGTGAATGAATTGGGGTCTGTGGCTTCAAATAACAAGATCATTCCGGGAAAGACTCTGTTGATCTTTGACGAGATCCAGGCTTCCCCCAAGGCCATTACTTCTCTTAAGTATTTCTGCGAGAATATGCCTGATCTTCATGTGATCGCCGCAGGTTCACTCCTTGGTGTATCACTCAAAAGAGAGGGAACATCTTTTCCCGTCGGTAAGGTTGAGCGTATCATGATGTACCCGCTAAGCTTCAGGGAGTTTGTTGCTGCCGACGGAGGCGGAAGTCTTATTGACGGTCTTGAATCTATGGACAGACTTAGGGAGATTCCGTTGTTATACACGGAGCCTTTGCGTAAGATGCTTCAAAACTACTTCATAATCGGCGGAATGCCGGAAGCTGTTGAGACATGGATCGATACTCATGATTATGAGGAAGTTGAAGCGGTGCAGGCGCGTATTCTTGAGGATTATGAGAATGATTTCGCCAAGCACGCTCCAATCAGTGAAGTTGCCAAGATCAGGCAGATCTGGCATTCTATCCCGGAACAGCTTGCGAGGGGGAATAACAAGTTTGTTTTCGCGCATGTTAAGGAGGGCGGAAGAGCCAGAGAGTTGGAGGATGCGCTCGAGTGGCTTATTGATGCCGGATTGGTCTATAAGCAGAGGCTTGTTGAGAAGCCGGAACTTCCGCTGGCTTATATGGCTGATGATACATCCTTTAAGGTGTTTATGTCTGATGTCGGACTGCTGAGATACATGTCAAATGTGTACTATCGAACGATCCTTGACGGTGATGAGAGGTATGACCGGTTTAAGGGCGCATTGGCAGAAAACTATGTTATGAATGAACTAGTGAAGCTGGGATTGCCGTGTTACTTCTGGAGATCAGGTAATCAGGCCGAAGTGGATTTCCTTACAGAGGATAAAGGTTATTTTGTCCCGGTCGAAGTCAAGTCAGCGGAGAATACGCGCGCCAAGAGTCTCAATTCATTTATATCAAGGTATAAACCGCATTACGGGTTCCGTGTATCCATGCGAAATGTCGGTGACAATCAAGTTAATGATACTATTGTCTACAGTATTCCGCTGTACACTTTGTGGCGGATCAGGGAGTACATTGAGAGATGAGAACATGATATGTATAATAACCACAAGAGGTGTTACCCACAGATGGTTACTTCAAGTTTGGATCATAATGACCGTTCACTTTTGGCTTTGGAGGATGGTCATTTTTTATGTACTCGATTAGTAAACTAACGATAATTGCAATAATGGTAAGAACCACTATCAGAATCTCATAGCTGCTCATCTGGCACAGTTCCTCGCATCGCGAAGATGTTGCTGAGGAAGGGGGAGAGAGGTACTTGAGCGAAAAGAATATGACGTGTATAATAATTGCAAGAGGTGTTACCCACAGACGGTTACCTCGGTTTTGGTTAATTAATGACCGTCAACCTTTGGTAGTGGGGACGGTCATTTTTTTATGTACTCGATTAGTAAACTAACGATAATTGCAATAATGGTAAGAACCACTATCAGAATCTCATAGCTGCTCATCAGCACCACCTCCCTTCACCCAAAGGGAAAATGGAGATAACCGTCTTTTGTCGGTGGGCAACACCGTTTATATTATAACATAAATAGAATGTATGTTCTATAAAGTTGTATGCGTAAATTATAAAAGCTCGGACTGCGTAACATTGTTACAAACACAACAATTACAACTATATGCTTTTTGTTTTCTGAATAACCCCGGATGATATGCAATGCTCAATGCTGAACTGTTGCTTTACACCATTATCGAAAACGACGTTGATATTTCTCTCATTCTTACTTTTTATCCAGCCTAAGCCAAATCTTTTATGGTAAACACGGTCATTTAGTTGAATCTGATTGAGATGTGTGTACCTAACAGTTGCTATCTTTAACTTAAGCGGGTTAGGTTTATTGTTTGTTTTGGAAGTTACAGTGTTTTTGTGGGACGAAGACTTATCAGGGGCTTTTGTTATTGTCATTTTTGAAGCATCTGCTTGATAGTAGGGACAATGAGCTGATCCCCAACAATTCTCGTTTATCTTGTTGCACCACCTGGAGGACTTGACATAATAGACACATCTGCTGCGGTGCCTTCTATCGTCACCATCCCTGGTGTATTTCTCAATATGCCAGGGTGTACCACTCATTCGGCTTATGCCCATAAAGATACCTCTATAGTCTCGTATACAATTAATTATAGCATTAACCGGTGAGTTTACAGTTGATCAGCGATACCAATTGTTTCTCTTTACGAAAAGTTTACAACAGTCTCCAGAGCGCGATAAATAAGGGTTTGCAGGCAGATGAACATGAGAAAACGTCTTTGTTGTGTGCTGAATGATAATATCAAATATCTTACTTATATTATATAATATCAATCAGCTATAGTTGGAACTATATTACTTTCTCAAGATAGTTCTGGATTCCATTCCGATCGTACCTCCCGTCGGGGGGTATTTGTATTATCAATCTAATTTGTGAAATGGCGGAAGACTAATGAATGAATCACCATTTGTTATAGTTTTTGACATCATCTATCTTATTGATTTGTTATAATATACAGTATATGCAAGTTGGAGTTTCACATGTTCAAGATCATAGAGGGTGACTTTAAGAATAATGTCTACACTAACAAGGATTTCCTCGATAACTGGCCGATGCTCTATATACTTGAGAACGGGCACCAGGCATATATTGGTGAATCCAATCATGTGAAAACAAGGATGACTCAACATGCAACCAATGAAGAAAAGAGAATCTTCAACAAGGTGCATTTCATCTACTCAAAGCTATTCAATCAGTCTGTTACCTTCGACTATGAATCCAAATTGATACAGTATATCGTAGCAGATGAATTGTTCACCGTTACCAATAAGAACTCTGGTATAGCAGACAAACAGTATTATCAGAAAAAAGACTATGATGCTAAGTTTGAAGAACTCTGGCGTAAACTCCAGAAGCAGCATCTGGTCAAGCATTCTCTTGAGGAGATAGAGAACTCTGACCTGTTCAAGTATTCTCCGTATAAAGAACTCAATGATGATCAGCGCCAGGCAGTAGATGATATACTTGCCAAGATCAAGACTAACTCTGTCAAGAGAGTTGTTGTAAACGGTATGCCGGGCAGCGGCAAGACGATAGTTGCTGTATACCTTATGAAGTATCTCGCAGACAGCGAAGAGTTTGCTGATAAGAAGATCGGATTTGTAGTTCCACAAACTTCGCTCAGAAGGACGATGAAATCCATATTCAAGAGTATTTATGGTCTTTCACCTTCACAGATATTATCTCCTTCTGATGTTACCAGGACACACTATGATATCCTTCTTGTTGATGAGGCGCACAGGCTTCACCAGTATAAGAATATCTCCTATATGGGAACGTTTAAAGATAATTGTGAGCGTATTGGACTTACTACGGATTCTGACGAGCTTGATTGGATATTAAAGCAGTCAGATATTACTGTAATGTTTTATGACAGTATGCAAGTAGTTGGCCCATCCGGTATCGATATCGAGAGATTTGAGAAAAAGATGTATAACCCGGCTGTAAAGAAACTTACTGCTTATTTTGATCTTCTTACTCAAATGCGTGTTCAAGGCGGCAATGATTATATCGATTTTGTTAAAAAGGCATTGGATGGTACCTTGACTGATGAATACAGCTCGAATAACTATGATTTTAAGATCTACACAGATTTCGGCCGATTCGAGGAGGATATGTATCTTAAAGAGGCACAAAGCAAGTTAACGCGTATGATCTCCGGTTATGCATGGCCTTGGGCGAGTAAGAAGGATAAGTCGTTGAAGGATATTTCTATCCAGGGTGTATCCAGAATGTGGAATCATGTTACTGAGGGCTGGGTGTTGACAGAAGAAGCAATCGATGAAGTTGGCTGTATCCATTCTATACAGGGATATGATCTGAATTATGCTTTTGTGATACTTGGTACAGACATTGGTTATGATAATACCAAGAATAAAATAGTCATTCATCCGGAGAATTATTATGATAAGAATGGTAAAAACACAGCCAGTTACGAGGCGCTTTTGAAATATATCAAAAATGTTTACTATGTATTATTGACCAGAGGCATCAAAGGTACTTATCTTTATGTGTGTGACGATGCACTCAGAAACTATTTGAGCAATTATATCGAGGTGGTATGACATGACGGAAGATACTCGCAAGATGATCCTTAAATTCAGAGATGACCGTGATTGGAAGCAATTCCACAACCCTAAGGATCTGGCAATATCTATAAGCCTGGAAGCTGCGGAACTGCTGGAAGTGTTCCAGTGGAGCGGCAGTGACATAACAATAGATGGTAGAGAAGATAAGATCAGGGAAGAATTGGCCGATGTGATCAACTATTGTGTTCTTATGGCTGATGCGTGCAATCTGGATATAGATGAGATCGTTCAGGCAAAGATTAGGACAAACGAAGCAAAGTATCCCGTAGAGAAAGCAAAAGGGAAAAGTGACAAATATAGTGAATTGTGACGATTAGGATTCTATTATTCTCTTTTGTGTAAACGATGTCCAAGTAATGACTCCTTACTATCACGATTGGTCATAAGACAGCTGCTGTAGAAGCATCAAGCTTTCATTTGTCTCTGTTGGGGTCTCTTTCTACAGGAAGGGCAAATGGGTTGATGGATCAGAAGTCAACACTACTAATTGTGACAAGCTCACTTATCATGGTATGATTATCTTCTTCGACTGGGAGCCTGACGGAAATGCAAATCGCGTCGAGATAGTTACAAAAGCCGAATATGGCCGCATTTATGCAGTTGAAGGCAATCGTAGCGATGCTGTATGAGAAAAGAATTATGTGCGAATAGCAATCATATATTTGGATTTGACGTTGTTGGATGACAAGTCACTAAAAGTTTACAAATGCCCTCGGGTCGCGTAAATAACGCGGTTTAAGGTTTGTTGGGGTGGGATGAATATAATGTGTGCTAAAAGAATACAAGGCATTTTCAATTCCTTATTATATAATTAATGATATAGCAAACTATCTAAACTCATTGTTTGCGTGAAGTGTCCTAATAATGGACTAGTATATTTGCTATTATTGCCATATACGGGACACTTCAAGTAATTGTTTTACGGAGAAAAGACAGTATGGCTTTGATGATGGACATAAAACCTGAGATGGGAGAAGGTATTGTTTGGGAGCGCTTTAAGTCTAATCTTCCACCAGATGTTGTTTGTTATAATAATCGTACTCTAGCTAATAGAGAAAGTGATTTCATCGTTCTGATTCCTGATAGGGGTATATTTGTCATTGAGGTAAAATCATGGCTTCCTAGCACTGTAACAGTAAGCGACAAATGTGAAATATACTTAAAAGGGAAACAAGATCCTGCCAGAAATCCATATAAACAAGCTAGAAATTACAGATTTCATATTATCAACTATTTTAATGACAAAAAGAATCTGAATCCATTGGTATTTTCGATGGTTTGCTATCCAAACATGTCTAAATCAGACTATATAGCAAATAAACTAAACTTCATTTCAGAGGAAAACTGTACTATTTTTAGAGAAGAGTTAGATAACTCGAAGTTGCTATTTGATAAGTTCAATCAATTGTACGTAGACATGTTTAATTCTTCTATGAGTTGTTTAGATGGTGAAAACATTGCGATTGTCAGATCAACATTTGAGCCAAATTATAACAGAATTGTAAAACCTCCAATGAAGCCGATAGCTTTGTATTCTACTTTTATTATCTCATCGACTTTGAATTCTAGTAAAAGAAAGGCAATACTTGATAATTATTTGTTTGGAATAAAAACCATCGTCTTTTCCTCAGATTATGATGGAATAGTTTTGCTGTTATCAGAACTTTCTAACCGGTTAGATTCTAAAGGGATACTTGCTACAGGAAATAACTTAAAGTTCAGTATAGGAACGAAGAATCGTTTTGAACTGGCTAATGGTTCTTTTTCTATCTTCAATTTTGCATTGTATTACACAAATAGTGTTAGTCAGGAATTAGAAATAGAAGATGGTAATTATGCAGATTACACTGAATTGTTTACCCAACTTGAAGATAACACGGATTTTAATTTTGAACAGTTTAGGATTGAACATGCTGAATTGAAAAACATCCTTGTAAAGGCTGGAGCTGGCACAGGAAAAACCTATTCTATGGTTTCGAGGATTGCTTATTTATTCCACGTGGATAATGCCGGGATAAATAAGCTTTCTGATGGAATAGTTATGCTTACTTTCACCAATGAAGCCGCTGATAATATGAGAAAACGAATCAAAAAGCATTTTATGAATTATTATGCATTAACAAATAAGCCGTTGTATCTTGATGCTATTGCTGACATAGAGAATATGCAAATTTCAACAATCCACAAATTTGCAAATAGGATTATTCAAGATACAGCAATTTCTTTGGGATTAGGACATAAGTTTGCTGTTACGGATTCTGATTTTGGAAGGAAACAGGTTTATTTAGAATGCTTTGGTGAATACATAAAGAATAGTAAAAATGGTGATTTTGAATTTATAAGGTCGTTGCCTATAAAGAGTTATGAGATAATTGACAAGTTAATTGAAATTGCTGATTCATTATATCAAAAAGGAATTGATTTTAAGTCAATTACAAGAGACCAACTTGGAGAATCTATAGTATCTATTCCATCTTTTAATGATATGCTTATAGATGTTGCTAAGAGAGCAGAATTGCTTATTGACGAGATGCATATCACTCAAAACGAAATGCAATTGAATCAGATGATGATTTATTGCTTAGATGCAATTAACAGCAAATCATATAAATGCAGCAATTATCAGTATCGTTATATTTTTGTGGATGAGTTTCAGGATACTGATGATATGCAGATTGATATTTTTTCTGCCTTGCAAAAGAAGGTTGGTTTTAAGCTTTTTATAGTTGGTGATCTCAAGCAAAGCATTTATAGATTCAGAGGAGCAACAATGAATGCTTTTGATCGAATAAAAGCTTTAATTGGCGATGATAGTTGGGCTGAAGATTATTCGTTGCAACGCAATTACAGAACAGATAATAGACTGTTAGATAGATATAATGATGTTTTTAGCAATATAAGCGATGTTGATGACCAATCGGGATTGATTCCATACAATAAAGCCTCTGTTTTGTACAGTAGCATATGTCACTCTAACATACCATGCTCCAACTTGTATGAAAGAATAGCGCTAGATGAAAGTAACAATGAAAGCAGATTTGTCGAGTTGTTTTCTTTGATAAAAAAACAACAACTCACTATCCAGTCTAACCCATCATATGAATCACTTCCTGAAGGGCGTCGCTCAATTGCTGTATTGGTAAGGAAGAACAGCGAGGTTAAAGAAGTTCTTAAGGCTGGTCGAGACAGGAATATATATATAGAAACTAGAAGTGGTGGTGATTTATTCCAATCGATTCCGTCGATAGACTTAAGCACACTACTATCTGCTTTGACACACCCTGGTGATATTAACTATTTATACGCATTATTGATGTCAAACTACGTGCATACTGATTTTTCAATTCAGAGTATAACCGGATGTTCTATTAAAGAAAAGAAACAAGCCGTAATATCATGTCTTGATCAGTTTTTTATTAAGATTATGAATCTGAACTGGAATCAAGTTGTTTCGTTGTCGAATGAAAAACCAATACTTGTTGTTCTTAAACAAATATATGAGAAAGCAAAACCATGGATGCGTTTGATCAGTGTAAGCAATCAAATTGATTATCAAAACAATTATGATCTTATCATTGAAATAATACTTCAAAGATATGATGTTGAATCATTGTCACTAGGAGTGATGGATGATTATTTGAGCAACTGTATTATTACTGGCAAAGAACATCCACCAAGGAAGAATACTGAAGATGATATAGGTATTCATATTGTATGCTTGACCATTCATAAATCCAAAGGGCTTGAATTTGAATATGTTGATATGCCATATACCGATAGATTAATCAGTTCCGCTGGATCTACTCAAACTAATGCTTTATCAATGAATGGTAAAGTTGGTTATTCAGTTGCTATTGCTGGCAACGTAGAATGCAGCGAATACTACGATGAACTAGAAGAAAGCGTTCAGTCTCAAAAAGATGAAGCGCGTATCTTGTACGTTGCAATGACGAGGGCTATTTCTTCATTTGCCTGGATTTCAAATGGAAAAGATGGGTTGACTTGGAATAACATTATGAAGGAGGGTTTGATAGATGAGCATTAAGATTATTACATATTCAAACCCTTATAAGATTAATCATAATAAGAATTGCTGGGAGTATTTTTCTAGTAGCCTTCAGTTCTGTGCATCTCAGACTATGGTCAATGGTTTGATGCAGGAGTATCAAGGAAAGGGTATTCAAGATGGTCAATTGTTTCCAGTAGATACATTAATTAATCTCATGTTCAATAATTGGAATGAGATTGGTCACAAGATGGGACAGTATAACGAAGTGAACAGCATATTAAAAACTGTCTGTCTTGTTGACTCTGATTTTGATCGTATAAAAAATTCGCTGGAACATAATAATTTGGAGTATTTACAGGCAATTAGACTATTGTTTGAACTAGGTATAAGCATTGATAGTATTGTTCAAATTAGAGATTCACTTACTCTTGATCAATTGTACTTGGTGACTGCTTATGAAAAACTCATTGAGAACAGTTCATTTAGATTGCCAAATCATTATTCTGAAAGTGAGATCAATGCGACTTTAGACAGCTTTTATAGTTCAAACGGCAATGATGGTGAATTAAATCTCAACAAAAATACAATTGTATTTAATGGTATACATCAATTTTCTCCATTGATTCTGCGTGCAATTATTAACATAGCAGAGTACAAGGATGTTGTTTTAATGTTCAATTATGTTGACACTTATAGCAAAACATATGAAACATGGACAAATGTTTATTCTCAATTTGGAGAGAAGATTGAAATCTCTCCTTCTGTTATTAATGATTATGAACCTATTAACGATTCACAATTGTTAGGCAATCAATTGGCTCAGATGCTTGAAGGAACGATCTCCGTTTCAGCGCGAGTTCCATTAAGTAATTCACAAATGATTGTATTTGACAACACAACAGAATTTGCTCGGTATGTTGCTGATATATATGAGCAAGCTTTAGAGCTGAAAAGAGATAGCGGAGAATACAATAGAAATATCTTAGCATTTATGAATGAACAGTTTTACGCTGCTAAGTCTGATGTTAACAAAATTCTTCGCATCTACTTTCCAGAACAGTTTGGAGAGCAAAGGTTTTTAAACTATCCTATTGGTCGTTTTTTCGTCGCAATAGCAGAAATGTGGGATCCAGATACAAATGATATTTCTGCTGATTTTAGGAGTATATCAGAATGTTTGCTTGCTGGTATTATAAAACGAGATTCAGAAGGAAAGTTAAACGAAACATTTATTAAGTGTCGAGAGTATATTGGAAACTTTGAGTTCTTGACCCTTGATGATGTAATATCTAAGCTTAACTTTCTAAAATCATCGTTAGGTTATAAGCTTAAGAAAAATCCGTCATATAAGAAAATTAGTTATTATCAATGTGAACAAAATGATGTAGTTGAGCTGATTTCGGGTCTTTCCGAATTACGACAAATTGCTGAGCTCTTTTTTAGTGATTTTTCAGCTCATGAGGATTCTTTCAAGACGTTTTACAAGAAAGTTTCTGACTTTCTAAAAAAACGTGTTGAGACTGAAGAAAACCTGGATTCTGAATTTAGGAGTATTCTTGAACGTCTTCTTAATCGTTTGGATAACACCTCCTTCCCCGATTCAAATCCTTCTTTTTCATGCTTGCGCCAGACAATGACATATTATTTGGACCAAGAAGAGATCCCGAGCGCTAAATGGATTGTAAGGAATTTCGAACAGATTGAAGGAGACATTCTTCGAAGTAAACATACTACAAATCATCAGAAATATCACTTCTGTTGTTTATCAGATGCCAATATGTCGGTAAATAATCTTGAACAGTATCCTTGGCCGCTCAATTATGAGTTTTTTGATGCTTGCTCCGATGTTGACAGCTTGATATTTAGAGTGTTTAGGACTTCAAGAAGAGAACTTGGTAATTTTAAAAGGTATTCACTCATCTACGGATTAATATACAATCAAGCAGATTTAGTAATTAGCTATGTTAAAAATGAAAATGATAGAAGTAATGATCAGTATTTCTTATTTAATTTGTTGGGAATCCCTGAAATTGAATATGCTCGTCAACAAACAATTTGTGATGCTCCGGTTAGTGTAAAAGTAGAAATTGAAAACAGTATTCGCAAGTCAGAGTATTCGCGTCAAGACCGGCTAAGATACTATTTATGTCCAAATAAATTCGTATTTGATTCTGTCTTAAATGAAGGAACAGTGTATAAAGATTCATTCATGATACGGAAGTATGTTGCAGTAATAATAGCAGAGAAAGTATCTTCTGAGCTAAACGGGCATATGGACAGTGAAATTATAGTTGATTCAACTATAGAGAAGGTATTTAATTCAATTCGAAATGATTACTTAAATATACGCGACGCAGAATGGGCCGATATAATCGTTGATGTCAAGGACATGTTGACGAAATACTACACCGACTTGGTTGAGGGAAAGACATCGGAGTTTCTAGATTGTATTATGTCGCGCAAGAATTGGCTAGAAGCAAATCAAGAATACTTATCACATCAATCTACAGAACTGTTTGACAGCTCTCTAGGTGGAAATAAGTTGATCCATAAACGTATCACAGGCATATGTAAAACATGTGTTGATCGCGAAGTTTGTAAAGTGTATTTTAGAGGTAACTAATAATGATTATGCAACAAGGAATATATGTTAGGTTTCCCTTTGAAATGGATAATGATCCGCGAGAATTCCTGTTGGGTCAAATAACAAAAATAAACGAGCTGAAAAATACTGCCACTATTCAAACCAAGGATCCCTTTGGATTCAAGAAGTATTATGATTATATTCAGGATGAATATGAGATAAACCTTGAAAAAATAGACAGATGCACATCTGGAATAAATGTTCACGTCAAGTTTAAATCGAAAGAATGCGTTGTTATGGCTTATGAAAAAGCTGATGAAATGTATTATACGTACTATCTTCAAGAAATATCGACTAAGAGAATTGTTTCTGCTAATGAAAATGAATTAGATATTCCGTTCAATTGTATGGATATATCTCCTTTAATACAGTTTAAAAAATATGAGTTTCAGAATCCTGCATGGTATATAGGGCGCTCGATAGTTAGCCGAGCGATGACCGTGCTGAATAATTCTATTAGTGGTTTTACTGAATTGGCAGGCTGTAAAATTGAATTATTACCTCATCAATTACTTACAATAATGCGATGTTTACAGGTATCACCATGTAGATATATGCTTGCAGACGAAGTTGGAATGGGTAAAACTATTGAGGCTTTAGGAGTGTTGAAAATATATTGTGATACTCATGCCAATAAGGAGATTCTTCTTCTCGTACCTTCGGCTCTTGAAGAACAATGGAAAAATGAAATGCTTTTCAAGTTTGATTTATCTTCAAAGAATCAGAATAACAATCATATCTCGATTGTATCTAATGATAGTCTTTCGTCGCTAAAAGATAAAAGATTTGATTTTCTGATAGTTGATGAAGTACACAGATGCTTAAATCAAAACTATGATTATCAGCAAATCTATGAAATAAGTGAACGCTGTGATGATGTTTTGCTGTTAAGTGCTACTCCCGTTCAAGAAAAAGGCGAAGAATATTTAAAATTGTTGCGGTTACTTAATCCGAGACAATATAGAGAAATTAGTCTAGAACAATTTGAGACTTTAGTTGCCAAGCAAAAGAGAATAGTTAAGCAAGTCCACTATGCGTATAGTTCACTTACTGACTTAATTGATCAACGCAACTATTTAAAAGAAAACAACATCAATCCTGCAGATGATCCGGATATGCATGATATTTTTGAAGAAATAATCGATTATCTGTCAGACCTCAAAGAGATTCTTTGTGACACTAGGTTTAATGAGTTGTTTGATAGGTTAACTATTGATGACGGTAATTATTCAATTGCTCAAATAAAAGCCATTTTAGTCTATGTATCAGAAAGGTATCAGATTGATGAAAATGTAATTAGGAATAGAAGAAGACTGCTCAAAAACAAAGTTGCTGAAAGACACATATCATTTGTTGTACATGATATTGACGGTACAGAAAACATATACGAGAAGCAAGTGTACAATGGGTTGTGTGAAAACATATCCTTATTAGATCTCTCTGTTCAAGAGCTTAAAAGAGATATTATTCCCTTAACCGAGTCATTCTTTAGTTCATCTTTTGCTTTTAAGAAACAACTCGTAGAATTGAGCAAAGTATATGATTTTTCGAAGACTCTGCTATCTGATGTAGATAGTTGGGTTAATAGTGAACGACGAATTGTTGAAGATTTTATTGCTTGCATGGATGAAACATCGTGTGCTTCAAGAATATGTGAAGTAATAGAACAAATAGATCAAATAGCTGGAAGAGATAAGGTTGTTCTATTTACAGATTTTGAGGAAACGCTATGTGTATATAAAGAATGTCTTGAAAAGTATTTCGGCGAAGAATGTGTGGCTGCATATTCAAGTGATATGAGTTCTGACGAACGTGAAACAAATGTATATAGATTTCAGTATGTTGATGACTGTCAATTTTTGATTTGTGATTCTACGGGCGGAGAAGGAAAGAATTTTCAAAACGCGAAGATAATAGTTCATCTTGATCTTCCTTGGGACGCAGTGGCTTTAGAGCAACGTATAGGAAGATTAGACCGTTTAGGGAGGAATCCAGATCTTCCTGTTGTTTCTCTCATAGTATTTGATAAAAATACAATTGAAGAATCATTATTTAAAGTATTTAACGAAGGACTAAACGTCTTTACCCAATCGTTAAGTGGACTTGAGATTGTAGTAGGAGAGCTCAATCAAATACTGATTGAGTCTTTGATGAACAATTTTGCTTATGGGTTAGATGATTCTTTGAGTGAAGTAGTTAAAATCTCTTCAGAAATGAATGAAGAAATAAAGGCTGAGCAAATATATGATGTTGCCGGTTTTGAATTTAAACCACTAAATAGAAAAATCAGCAATTCTATTCAACGTCTATATTCTCAAAACTCTTCTGTTTTACAAACTGCGATGATTGGATGGTCAAGTCTTACTGGCTTTAAAGAAGTTACTAACCGTGAAGGTGTATGCAGTTTTTCCAGTGGGTCATTTTCTTATGGTTCAGCAATAAAAACTTTACTGATTCCCCCCAGGTGGGATAAGTACAAAGATGATGAGAGACTCATTCATATTGACAGAATTCGAGAACTAACAGACAGTAAGGATACGCGTAAGGATAATCATGTTCAATTTATACGTGGTACATTTGACCGAGAATTAGCAATAAAGTCGGATTATCTTCACTTCTTTGCTCCAGGTGATCCTATTTTTGATTGTATCGTCAACAATGCTATGAATTGTTGTAAAGGAAGAAGTTCAGCGATGCAAATTTCTTGTGGAATTAGTTGGCAAGGGATAGTATTTAAATTTTACAACAGACCAAATTATGCATTATTGTATAAGAATGGTATTACTAAAGAACAATGCAATCAGTTTGTAGGATATATCGATACAAATGAAAGTTATTACTCATATGCTTTATATAATCCGGATAACATCTCTTCTCAAGAAGTATTAAAAGAATATAACAATCATATGAGTCCTGCTTATATGTACAACAAGGAAATTGTGCATTTAGGCAAACGTTCAAGTGGTGGAAGAATATACCAAGCAAAACGAATGGAGGTATCCAATCTAGAGTGGTTTAAGGAAACATATGGAGAATCATCATGGATTACTGCGCTGGATAAAGTCTATCCTAAGGCAATCGAAGCTGCCCGCAGTCTATACAGGAAAAACTCCAAAATTGAACTCGCTAAAGATGAAATGGACACATTCCTTGCAGTAAAACAAAACAATCGTGACTTATCTTCAATAGAAATTGAAGATGAACGACAAAAGATTAATTTGATAGTAGAAGCATTAACTGAATCAGTTGTGGTGCTGGATTCAGTTGCATTTATATGGATGACTAAAAATGGAATTGATTGAAAGAATACAAGCAGAATTGCTAAATACGACTACTCGAACAGTTGATTGTGATTTCTGTAGTGCACAATCAGGCGATTATATTGTACAATCTGCCCGAAGATTAATGAGTGAGTATCAGATTGTCATCAATCTGAGGCAACCTACAGCTGATTTTTATGTTGCTTTTAGAAGTTTTGTAGGAGCTACAAAAACTCCTTTAGAACTTCCTTCTTTTCTTGCAACTGATGAGATGCTAAGCAGGTTTTCAATTGTTCGGCTTGCCAATAAACGATACGACATTTCGAGAAATTTCCCTCAATATATTAATTCGGAATTTGTTAATCGTACATTTGATCATGCTTCTCCGGTTAATAATAGCAGTAATAATTACAACTTATATTCTAGCCCGTATATATGTCAGCGTTTGATTGATAGAACAGAGTATAAAAATGCTTCTCAGCAACTTGCAATTAATGCAGCCTTATCAATGGAAGAAGGTAATACTGCACTAATATGCATGCCTACAGGATCTGGAAAGAGCATGATTACTCAGTCTTTGGCTTATCAAACTAGTATTGGACTTACAGTGGTTATTGTACCGACAGTATCTTTGGCAATAGATCAGGCTTTGGAAGCAACTGCCACAGTCCGCGGGAATACAGATAATGAAATCTTTTGCTATTATGGCAATCTTGATGCAACCAGATTGATGAACTCGCTTCGAACACACAAAGCCAGATTATTGTTTATTTCACCTGAAGCTCTACAATTAAACCCACAACTTAAGAATGAGATGCTTACATTGAGTAAAATAGGATACATTAGAAATCTAGTAATCGATGAAGCTCATATGGTAGTAGAATGGGGATCATCATTTAGATTGGATTATCAAACGCTAGAATCGTTTCGAAATCAAATGCTGCATAACAATAAATCTATTAGGACATATCTTCTTTCAGCAACATATGATAGGCGTGAGATTGATGTTTTGAAGACGCTATTTGCGGAGAATAAAAGTTGGTTGGAAATAAGGTGTGATATGCTACGCAAAGAGCCGTTGTTCACTTGTATAAAGGCTAGTAATGTTATCGAAAAAGAGAAATATGCCCTAAAATTGATTGATCTATTGCCTAGACCGATGATCATATATGTAAGAAGTCCTGAGGACGCTGATGACATTAGTAAACAACTGTCAAATCATGGGTATGCTAATGTTAAGACTTTCACTGGAGATACAGGGAAAAAAGAGCGAGATGAAATCATAAACGATTGGAAAATGAATAATTCTAGCACTTTAATTGCTACATCAGCTTTTGGAATTGGAGTTAATAAAAGTGATGTAAGAACTATACTGCATCTGCATGCCCCAGAGAATCCTAATTTCTATTATCAGGAAGTTGGGCGAGGAGGACGAGATGGCTACCCTAGTTTGGGCGTTATGTGTATATATCCGACTATTGATCTAAAAGAGGCACATGGGTTTTCTAGCAGAGTATTGTCTGAAGATAAACTCATTACAAGATGGTTTTCGATGCTTAGTAATTCCAAACGATTTGGTCAAGGAAATGACGAATACATTGTTATTGATACTTCCGTCCTGCCTGAGTATTCACTGAAAGGAAGCGAGGTTTCTGGCAATCAAAAACATATCTTCTGGAATGTATATGTTTTGATGCTATTACGAAGATATGAGTTGATTGAGATTACTGACATAAAATTGAAAAACAAAGACAAATTCGATGAATATAAGAATGTGTATCTTGTGTATCTGAGAGTAAATGACAAGAAATTACTCGTAAAATCGAATGAGGCTGAACTAATGCTAAAAGAACTAAGAAGACTAGAAAGCGATTATTACGAGAAAAACTATAGCATTGTTGAAAGAGCTATAAATCATTCGGATAGCGAATGCTGGTCTGAAATGTTTTATGAGGTGTTTGATCAGGTTGACATGTATTGTCCTGGGTGTGATATTCACAATAAGTCTTCCGGAACATACAACAAAAAAGAGTTTCCACTTCGGAAAAAGGTAGCTCAATTACGTCCTCCTTATGACCATAGACTTGATGGCTTTATTGGCGAATCCAGAGAAGCATTCATTATTGTTACTAAGAGTATTTATGATTTGCTAAAACAATTAGTTATGAATGGTATTACTGGGATAATAGTTTGTGGAACGGAAGAATCATTTAAAACATGGGTTGAGAATATCCAAGAGGATATTCAATTATCATCTTTTCATTTTGCTTTTTTGAATGTCAGAGAGTTTAAAGATCTATACGAACATGGAGATTGGTTTTATTTATGTGGTAATTATGTGATTGTATATGGAGATATAGTTAACGAGAACAAAGTTGCTTTAGAGATTAGCAAAGGATTGATTAGTAGAGGAGTAGATTATAAAGCTATTCATGTTGCAAATGCTGATTTCTCTCTAGGTGTACCTGAGCGCCATATTTCAGAATGTATAGAAGGTCCTCATTATGATGATAACAATATAAAAGGAGTAATAGACAATGTTTAAGAATAACATGACACCTAATTCGCTACCTGAACGTGTCTTTCAAGTAGGAATCTATCTTAGTAAAAGCGCAGCTTCAATTACTGATTTGCGCAAAACATTTACTTTGGAGGACGGAAAATCTGAAGTAATCAGCGAGACGCTTACAGCAGCACGTGAACTTAATTTGCTGGTTGAGACTGGTAGTAATTATTCATTAAATGTAAGTCCTGATGTATTCAAGTCAATAGATTCTTTCAGGATGTATTGTAATTCAATAGTGTTCTCGAACCCGAGTGACCTTTTTTATAAGGTCACTCAAGTAATGCTAAATTTGTATGAAACTAAAGAAGGAAGAGGCTATACAAACACCAGTTTTACTAGCACTAAATTTGAAGGTTACATGAGAGAGCGAGTTTTGTCTATGAACAATATAAGCCAGAACATGAGAGGTTGGAGATTCTGGGCATCGTTTTTAGGATTAGGAGTGATTACCAAAATCAATAAAGATACTTTTGTATTTATGCCTAATATGTATATTAATCTAAAAGACGCAATATCAAATTCACATATTCCATCTGGTATATATACTATTAGAGAGTTTCTTGAATACATTGAACCCTTCTGCAGCGAAGCGTTACCTGATCCCGGAAGTATGACCTTCAACATGGGTATGTCAAATGGATTAAGATGCCTAAATGATTTTAATGATGCAATTGTCACATCTGAAAACGATGCAAAAGAAACGTGGATGATTAATGAAATCAAAACACATAAACTCCAGTCATCCGTAAGTCATATCCAAATAAAGTAGGTGATAATATGAATATTGAAATTGCTAAGCAAAGAATTAATCAGGTTATACAAGCTGATACAAATGCTAATTCTGAGGCGGATTTTTTGGCTACACATATTCCTTTTGAAGGAATCAGAATTAAGGCCGGTGGCAGTTCTGTAGATGAGTTCACACAGATTTCAGAGGAGCAACTCTTTGAGAATTATATTAAGTCTCCAGGTGATAAGCACCAGTTAATTGTGATTTACGGCTCTAGTGGATCTGGTAAATCTCATTTGATTCGTTGGTTTGCCTCTAAATTCGCTGCAATTAATCATGAAAATGAGACTGTTCTATATATTAGAAGAAACGATAATAGTCTAAAAGGAACAATTAGACAGCTTTTGGAATTGGATGAAATTAAAGACATTCCAAACAAAGAATTATATAAGAAATTAGCAGAGGCTGGACAGAATATTGGAGTAGAAGAACTTAAAAATAAGATCTACTATACTTTTTTGAGTAAAATTAGGAGTGATGAAGATACTTCGGTATTAAGTAGGCCTGATAAACAAAAGCTTCTTGCGCTGATGTCTAATCAAGATTTTCAGGATCGTTTCTTCAGTTCACCTGATTATAATGGGCCAATAGATCGTATTTATCGCAAGATTGTACCGACAGAACATACTAAGGGGTCTAATGATGTCCCAGCACGGTTTTCTCCTAGTGATTTTGAATTAGATAGTGATTTCATACTTAGTATGAAAGATGAATCAGATGATAGAGCTTTACGTCTGGCGGAAAAGCTGAATACAAATGATTATGGAAGTAGCGAAAAAACACAACAAATTGCTAAGTATTTGAACCAATTCGTAGACAGTGTTATTCAAGAGATAGCTGGTTTACAACCGGGGGATTTTGAAGAAATCTTCTGTGTTGTCCGAGAAGAATTATATAGAAAGAATAAAACTCTTACTTTACTTATTGAAGATATTACTGCATTTACTGGTGTAAATGCTGCACTTCTTAACGTTCTTGCAGATGTGCATACTGGAACCGCTTTATCGAATGGACATAAGATGTGTAGAATATCATCAATCATTGGTACTACAACTCAGTATTATAATGAGTTTAGAGAAAACTATATTCAGAGAATTACAAATGAGATTTATATTGAAGATGACTTAATTACTAAAAATCATAATTCTCTCGTGAGATTTGTAGCAAGATATTTGAATGCAATATCATTACCTGCAGAAGAGTTAGATCAATGGTTGAAAGCAGGCGCAGATTCAAGCAAATTGCCAATTCACGAGGTTAGTCATGGAATGAATTGGGATTATGTTCAGATTAGCAATGGTAGCAGGCTCCCGTTATATCCGTTTACTCAGAGGGCTATCATTAATCTGTTTGAATCTCTAAATGAAGATAAGAGAACACCTCGTTATGTTCTCTCTGACATTATTAGATTGGCTCTTAACAATATAATCAATCAACCTCTTCAATATCCATCATTTGCTATTAATCCAACCGCTATTGTGGGGCTAAGTAGTAGTGAACAATCTTATATTATGGATCAGATAGATAACCCGGATGATCAAAAGAGACTTGTTAGGTTCATCTGTGTATGGGGCGATGGTACAATTAATGATTATACTTATGATAATCATCGATACATATCTGGAATTAGATATGAGGTGTTTGAGGAAATAGGTTTTTCAAACATTAAAGGTGTATCTGGTGAGATGCCAATTCCAACGAATATATCTAAACCAGCCAAAGAAGATACCAAAGCAACTAGCATTCCTGCGGCTCCGCGAGATGCAGATAAGAAATATCCGCAATACGATGATGCTTCCAAAATGATTACACGTTGGGCTTTGGGAGAAGGACATTTTGAAGATTCAAGGAATATATTTAAAAAGTATCTAGAAGAATACATTTATAATGCTATTGATTGGCAGTCTCAAGGAGTATCTTTAGATAATGCTCAAAAAGCAAAAAACTATGGGCTAATTGAAATCGAAAAATCTACAAGAAATACAACTGGTCTATATAAAATAATCGCGAATAACGAAAATGCTTCTATTATTGACGCTTTTGCTAGATGGTCTTTCATTGGAAAGGAATCTTGGGATTATGACAACTCAAGTCAAGATCTATTTGTTATAACAAAATGGTTATACAGACATCAAATTGAAATTGTTAAATTAGTAAAGACTTATGACGGAGTTTCATCAGTGACTTACGCTGATTATGCATTAAGCTACTATGTTTATAGTTTGCTCTTTCGAGGAAACGAGCTAAAAACGAGCGAAGCAGGATTGCTTCTAGAGAGTGTGATCAAAACACAACCTGATGCAGCTGATTCTCAAGGTGTACACTGCGAGGAGTGGAATGACTTTAGAAGTAGTTTTGCAACTGACAAAGAAGCATATGATGTTGTGTATTCTTATTTCAATTTAATGCTTGATGATTCGTCAAAGAAACTATTTTTGTGTAGAAGCCTTGCTGATACTCACATTAACAAGTTATTGAAGAACAATTTTGTTGTTTCTGGCACCGAGAAGGATTATATTTCTAGTAGACAATTCTACATAGAAAAGACGCGGATGTTCTATCCCAACATTCATAAAGTAGTGGCTGCAGAAGAAGGTTTTGCTGTAAATACAGTGGCAATAATACTTAATGAGCTAGAACTAGAAGATATATCTCTGTTAGATGAGTCTTTGCTTTCAGATCTGAAGATGAGCGTAATGGATTATATTGAATCTGTGAAAAAAGCTGATCTTCAAAGTTGTATAACATGCATAGATACAGACTTAATAGAGGATATTTATGATCATAGAGATAAGATGTGTTCATCTGCAAAGCTATTGAATAGTGCATTTCTAGCGAAGGATGACTTCAAAAAACTAGTAAGATATGCAAAGAACCCATTATTGTACTTAAGCAAGCTGTCTATGTTACTTAAACAAGTGAGAGAGAGAATAGATACGTTTAAAATTGAATTAGAATCATCTGACACGACAAGTAACGTAAATGAAGAAAGCATTATTGTTGAAACAAAGGACGAAGCATTAAAACAAATTGAGAACACAAAAAAAGCTCTAAAGACAATCTTGGAGGATGGCTCAAAATGATTATTGAAGATATTATTGATTATACAGAAAACGCAAACTCCTTAGCAGAAAAGCTGCATAGTCAGGAAACTGCTTTCGAAAAGAAAGAACGAGAAATGGATTTTGTGAAGCGCTTTTCACGATATGTTGAAAAAATGGCTATTGTAGAGGCTATGATAAATGTAATGCCAATTATAGTAAAGACCAGTGAATCAGATATTTTGAAAACTGCCCTCAGTTCCGGACAGCGTGTATATAAAAACCTTCAAATCTCTAATGCCGTACCTAGTAACAATGTTCAGGACGCAGTAGATGTGCTTGACAAAATCTCGAACAAATGGAAAAAACAGTTTTTGTCTTCAGTGCAAGTAAATGAGACTTTAAGAATGCTTGAGTTAGTAATGCCTATATATAAAGGTACACCCAGTCCAAAGGATTTAATAGATAGTATTCAGGCGATTGATGATGATATATTAAGTGTTGACTTAATAAATTCTGCGAAAGATAGTGTGGATATCGGCACAGAGATTCTTAGCTCCATGGAAATAGATGATGATATTAAGGATTTTCTGAAAAAGGTTAGTACAAATAGTGCATCACTATTGGACGTAAATGAAAGCATATTGCAGTGGCTTGGAAACAATGATCTTCTTAATAAAATGAAGGTCTCAATCAATTGAACCTATTGATTGCTTGTTGAATAAGCCATCGATCTGTATTGAAAAATGAACTCGACTATTATATACTTAAGTAGATACTTAAGTATATATATAACGAGGTGTTATACTAATGGATTATGTCTATAGATTTCCCGTCGTAAGGGGAATCCAAGCTGGTTCTGAATACTACATAGCTATGGTTCCACTCAAAATGCTGGATAAACTCTTCCCTACTGATGACGAATATATATTACCTGAGTATCGAGCGCAAAGAAGACTAAACTGCTCCCGAATTCCTGTAATTAGCAAATATATATTAGACAACAGAGATTCTTATGTATTCTCCGCTTTAGCCGCATCGATTGACGGCGATTTCAAATATGAGCCTAACCCCCAAAATAATGATACCGGAACACTTGAAATCTCTATGTCCTCAAGATTACTAATTAATGATGGGCAGCATCGTAAGTCTGCAATTTTAGAAGCGATTAAAGAGGATTTAACACTTGGTGACGAGACTATCTCAATTGTTTTTTATGCTGATAAGGGACTGTCACACAGTCAACAGATGTTCACTGATCTTAACAAGAATGCCGTCAAGACATCTAATTCAATTTCTGAATTGTACGATTCAAGAGACAATCTTGCTGTTGTAACTCGCGCGGTTGTTAATTCTATAGAATTTTATAATACCTATACGGACAAAGAAAAAGATATATTGGGCAAATACTCTTCTAGTTTATTTACACTTAATACCTTCTACTCGGCTAATAAGGCTATTATTGGACGTTTGAATGCAGATGATTATTGTTCCTTTTTAGTGGAATATTGGACGCTAATAGCAAAACACATGAGACCTTGGGTTGAGCTCCAAAACAGAGAAATAACTAAAGTTGATTTGAGGGAAAACTATATTGCCACACAAAGTATAGTGATTCAAGCTTTTGGTCGAGTTGGAAATTATTTCTGTTTGTCGAGCATAAATATGGAAGATACTCTCAAGAAAATTGAAACTATTAACTGGAGTCGAAATGCAGCCTGTTGGAAGATGCGTGCTATTGGTAAAAATGGACGTATTATAACTAACAAAAAAGCAGGAATGCTAATTGCGAACTACATTAAACAGCATATAGGAATACAACTTTCTCAAGAGGAGACTCAAGCAGAAAAAGACTTGGAAATGATCATTTAGGGTGGAATGAATTATGGCAATTACAAAAGAAAACATTGATGGCTTATTAACTACTATTCAAAATCTATATCTTTCAGACGATATACCGTGGATGGTAGGTTATTCAGGAGGCAAAGATAGTACTGCAGCCGTTCAGCTTGTTTGGATGGCTTTAGCAAAACTCCCTCAAAACAAAAGACGAAAGCAAGTAATCATAATGAATACCGATACTTTAGTTGAATCGCCCATTGTATCTAAATGGGTTTCGACATCTCTAGACTATATGAGATCAGAGAGCAAAAAAGATAACTTGCCAATTAAGCCAGTTCAACTTACACCGGATTATGACAACACTTTCTGGGTGAATTTAATTGGTAGAGGTTATCCTTTTCCAAGAATGAAATATCGTTGGTGTACTGATAGATTGAAAATCCAACCCGTGAATAAGTTCATTAAGGAGAAGATAGCAGAACACGGTGAAATAATACTTGTTCTAGGAACAAGAAAAAAAGAAAGTGCTAGACGAAATCGTACAATGACGAATCTCGAAAAGAGACGAGTCAGAGAGTTGTTGAGTCCCAATCCGACATTGGCTAATGAATTAGTCTTCTCTCCAATGGAGGATTGGACGGATGATGATGTATGGACATTTTTGTTGCAATATAAGAATCCTTGGGGTTACTCAAACATGGATTTAATGACTATGTATAGAGGGGCAACTGCGGATAATGAATGTCCATTACAGATAGATAAATCTACACAATCATGCGGAAAAAGTCGCTTTGGTTGTTGGGTTTGCACGATGGTTGACAAGGACAAGTCAATGGAAGCAATGATTGCGAATGACCAGGAAAAGGAATGGATGACTGCCCTGCTCGATTTTAGAAATGAATTTGGTAATGAAGAAGGAGATCGAGAACGTCGTAGTTTTAGAAGAATGAATGGTGCTCTTCAAGGAAATTACGGGAAATTGTTTCATGGTCCATATAATAAAGAAACAAGAGATCTTTGGCTTGAAAAACTACTGACAATCCAAAAAGACATAAATGATAACGGCCCAGAAGATTTCCGAAACCTTGAATTAATTAGGATTGAGGAACTCCGTGCTATTAGAAGAATTTGGGTAAACGAAAAGCATGAATTCGATGACTCTCTTCCCCAGATCTATCAAAAGGTTTTTGGAAAAAGCTTTGATGATCCTCTATGGATTCATTATGAGAACTTTGGAAAACCTGAATGGGACTTGTTAAAAAAAGTTTGTGAAGAAGTATACCCGGAAGAAAAACTACTGTTCGAGGCGGCATACACCCTTGTAGATATAGAAAACCGAGCTTCTGGGCTTAATCAAAGAAAAGGTATACTTGACGAAGTAAATAGTGTCATATCTAAAACATATTACAAAAATGAAGAAGATGCCACTTCGTTCTACACAGACATAATGCTCCGCAAAAAGGAAAATGGGGGTAAATATAACGAGAAATTTCTTGATTATGATCCAATTGATTCAGAATTTGATGATGAGAAACAGGACTAAAATATGATTATTAAAAGTTTAAAACTGCACAATTTTGGTGTTTATGCTGGAGATAATGAATTCAGCTTTGAAGGGAAAAAACCAATTGTGTTAATTGGCGGAATGAACGGAAGAGGAAAAACGACATTCCTTGAAGCTATACTTCTTGCTTTGTATGGCTCTAACTCATTCGCTTATGTTGAGAGCGAATATAAAGTATATACTCAATACCTTAGATCATTTGTCAATAGAGATGCTATAGATAATCTCTGTTGGATAGAATTGGAATTTGACATACAATCCGGAGATGGAATTGAAAAATATAGAATTATTAGAGAATGGGAAGGCTTTTCCAAACGTCTTAATGAAAGTCTTCTCGTGTATAAGGATGGTGAATATAGCGAGTTTTTGACAAACAACTGGTCCATGTTTGTTGAAAACATTCTTCCAAGCGCGTTATCAAACCTGTTTATATTTGATGGTGAAAAAATAGCAGAATTAGCTGTTGATACTTCAAATGAACAACTCAAGAAAGCAATAAGATCGATGCTGGGCATATCAGTACTCGATGTAGTGAAGAATGATGTGCTTCGCAATCTTAAGAGAATCAATAAAGATGCTTCAAATAATGACCTAAGTATAGAGCTTAACAATATAAGGGATAAGAAAGAATCTATTAGTATTCAATTGGAAGAATTAGCATCTGAAAGAGACAGGATACAAATGGAAATGGTTTCCAACAATAGTAAAAAGGAAATGCTAGTTCAAATGTATTCTTCAAGAGGTGGAATCGCAGAGGAAAAACGCCAGGAAACAATGCAAAAAAAGAGTGATTGCACATCAGAGCTAGCCATGATAGAAGGCAAGCTTGTTGAGTATGCAAGTAATGATCTTCCTCTTCTTTTGGTAAAGGATCTTTTGATTGATGTTAAAGAGCATGCTGAGATTGAAAACGAAGAAATGATATTGAGAAAATCATTGAATCAGATAAATGCTCTTCAAAAACAATATTCTAAAGGTAGTCCCAAGAAAAAAGCCGAAAGTTTGGCTTTTGTTGAATTTATAAATAAAACTGCAAATGAACAACATACGGAACAAATATATGCTTTATCCGATTACTCTTTATTTCAATTGACTGATCTGATTGAGAATAAGATGGATGAGTCATCGAATGATGTAATAAGCATTCTTAAAAGGGAAAAAGTTTTAGAAGAAAAAATCGGAGAGTACGATAGTTATCTTAATCTTGATATAAATACCCAGGAGCTTTCCGAGATAAATGAAGAAATCAGGAGAGTTGATGCTCAAATAATCAAAAGCGAAATGGAGTTATCTAGTATTTCTGAAAAGATTACTACGTTAGAAGCTAGATTAAGAGAGATAACAAAAGAGTTTAATCATGCCTTAGAATCTTACCTTGCTAATGCAGAATACCAAGATGGTGCTTCTAGAACTACAAAATACTCAGAGATGCTTATAAATATAATAGACAAATACTTGATTGAGTTGCAACGGAGAAAGGCTGAACTGCTTGGTATTACAATTACAGATTGTTATAAGAACTTGGCTAGCAAAAGAAGTCTTATTGGCTCTATAACAGTTGATCCCGAAACACTGGATTATACTTTCTATTCTGATAATGGAATAGTTGTTCCCAAAGATTCTCTTTCTGCTGGCGAACAACAAATAATGATCATATCAATACTATGGGCATTGGCTATTTGTGCAAAACAGAAGCTCCCTGTGATAATAGATACTCCTCTATCAAGATTGGATTCAAGTCACAGAAAAACGATTATTAAAAAGTATTTTCCTCATGCTAGTCAACAAACGATTATTCTTTCTACTGATTCGGAAGTAGATAAAAGATATTATCAGATGATGAAAAATGACATTGGAGATGAATACACCTTGGTCTATGACGAAAAAACCAAGAGCACTTCTATTAAGAAAGGATACGAATTGGGTGAATAACAATGATTGTTAAACAAGTGCGTTTATCTCAACAGGCTAAAGATCAATTATCTAGGCTTAAAGGAAAAACTGGTATTAAAAATTGGAATATTCTATGTCGATGGGCTTTGTGTTATTCATTGAGCGAATATACTGTTCCCACTGATATACCGTTAGTTGCTGATAGTAACTTAGAGATGTCATGGATGACTTTTGGTGGTGAGTATTACGAGTTGTATGAAGCTATTGTAAAAGCTTGGTGCATAAAAATGAAATTGCCTACTGATGAAGAAACGGTTTCTAAATACTTTAGACTAAATCTGGAGCGAGGCATTTCCTACCTCTGTGGAACAGGTTTTGTCAAGTCAATTGATGATCTAATTGGCATTGCAGTTAAGGAGTAATAAAAATGGGAGTATATCTTGATTACAATGCTTCAGCACCTATCGAAAAAGAAGTGTTGGAAATAATGATTGACGTATATCAAAACACAATAGGTAATCCGGATAGTCGAACACATAATTACGGTGATAATGCTCGATCTGTGGTCGAGAGTGCAAGAAAACAAGTTGCTGAGCTTTTATCGGTGGATTCGACGGAAGTATATTTTACAAGTGGCGCAACTGAAAGTAATAACATAGCTATTCGAGGGTTAGTTGACTACGCCAAGACGTCAGGGAAGAACCACATTATTACTACTTCTATTGAACACAAGGCTGTTTTAGAAACAATCAAACATCTTGCAGATATTGGGTTTGAAGTAGATATTGTGTCCCCTGGTAATTCTGGACGAGTTGATAGTGGTTCAATTCTTAATTTGATAAAAGACAATACACTGCTTGTTAGCGTAATGCACGTTAACAATGAAACTGGCATTATCCAACCTGTAGAAGAGATTGGAGATTCACTACGCAATTCCGAAGTTTTCTTTCATATCGATGCTACTCAAAGCTGCGGAAAGCTTGTTGATGAGATCAGAAAAATGCACTATGACATGTTGTCATTTAGTTCTCATAAGATGGGGGGGCCACAAGGCGTCGGAGTTTTAGTGTTAAGACGAAGAAACGGAAAAAGAATACCTGTTAAGGCAATTACATATGGTGGTCAACAAGAAAACGGTATTCGACCTGGTACTGTTCCAGTTGCTTTGGTAGCGGGCTGTGGTGAAGCCTGCAGATTAGCACAAAATAATTATGTGGAAAACAATGCTCATTCCAAGATAATCAAGTCGATGATACTAAATGAACTCCAAGAGTCTGGTTTGGATTATCAAATTAATGGTGACATTAAATACACAATCGATTCAACCTTGAATATTGCTTTGAAGGGTATATCGTCAGAGGCTTTGATGCTTTCGACTAAAAACTATTGCGGTATTTCTAATGGTTCAGCCTGTACCTCTAAGACCTATAGTCCGAGTTATGTCCTTAAGGCTATGGGGCTTACTGACGAGGTTATTAGCAGTTCCATACGTATAAGCTGGGGACATCAATCAGAACTGGAAGACATAAAATCAAATCTTCATAGACTTTTAGAAATTGCCTATTCAATGATTAATTGAGGTGTTATATGGCTGGCTGGAATCTAAAAAAGGGTAAGAGGATGAGAATAATCATTAACAAAGATTTTACAAACCTTGGAATGCTTGTAAATAGCGCGTTTGCGAACAATTTATGCTGTTTTTGTGTGCTGTCAGCTTAATGAATTATTCAGTTTATTAAACTATAATAGATTTTGTGAGGATTGATAGAGGCTTGTTCCACTATCTGACAATTGTTTTGCAATGAAATGTCTGCATATTTGCTTGTTTTATGGAGGTGATTTTTGGCATGAAACTACTTCATTTAGGCGATCTTCATCTTGGAAAGAATTTAGGGGAATACGATTTGTATTCTGATCAGGAATACATTTTGAATCAGATAATTGAGATTATTGATGACAAGAAGATAGATGGCGTTATAATTGCCGGTGATGTTTATGACAGAGCGACTCCGAGTGAAGCAGCCATGAATCTTCTTGATTCTTTCCTGAACAGCTTGATATCAAGGAATGTTAAGGTGTTTATGATCAGTGGCAATCATGATTCGGATGACAGATTAAACTTTGGTAAGACACCTTTTGCAAACAATAATGTCTACATTGCAGCCGTGTTTAATGGGCAACTTGAGAAAGTGGTTGTCGAGGAAGATAAAAAGCTTAATATATTTATGTTGCCGTTTGTAAAAGCATCTCAGGTTAGGCACTATTATCCCAAAGCAGAGATTAACAATTATGAGGATGCAGTAAAAACTATCATCGCAAATACTGAAATCGATAAAACAGAATGTAATATACTTGTTGCGCATCAGTTTGTAGCAGGCAACAATGATCCTGAACTTGGCGGCTCGGAAGGTGCAGGAACCCAAATGGTTGGATTGGTTGAGAAGATCGGATACGGTTGCTTTGATGATTTCGATTATGTTGCTTTGGGACATATCCATTCTCCCCAAAAGATTGGCAGAGAAGAGGTAAGGTACTCAGGATCTCCGCTGAAGTATTCTTTGAGTGAGGTGAACAATAATAAATCTGTTCCGATAATAACTGTAAGTGCTGACAAAAGCATTAACATAGATTTGATCCCGTTAAAACCAATGAGAGATATGAGACACATCAAAGGCAAGATGAAAGATCTGCTTAGCAAAGAAAACCTAGTTGATACGAACGACTTTATTTATGCAACATTAACTGATGAAGACTATGTGAATGATGTGATGGGTATTTTTCAACAGTATTATCCTAATACTGTTAAGATCGATTATGATAACTCCCATACAAACGAGGTTGAACAAATTGATATATCAAGGATTGCTGAAAACAAATCATTCAGTGAACTGATTGGCGATTTCTATAAACAGGTTTATGGCTGTGATATAAGTGATGAAGAGATGGATATCATGAAATCCGTTGCAAGAGAGGCAGGTGTTATTAATGAAGCCGACTAAACTATATATAAGTGCTTTTGGCCCGTATGCAGGAACGATGCCTGTTATTGATTTTGAACAGTTTCAAGGCAACGGATTATTCCTTATTTCAGGTGACACAGGTGCAGGAAAGACCACTATATTTGATGCTATCTGCTATGCACTGTATGGTGAGACCAGTGGATCTTTCAGGGATAAGAGCAACCTGAGGAGTGAATATGCTGAAGATAATGTGGAGAGTTTTGTTGATTTCTACTTTACTCACCAAGGTCATTCATATCACGTGAGAAGAAGCCCCAAATACGAGAGGAAAAAAGCAAGAGGGGAAGGTACCACGATTGAGAATGAGAAAGCTTGCTTCTACGCTGATGATAAATCTCCAATAGAGGGACTTAGAAATGTAGATGATGCTGTAAGCAATCTTCTTCATATTAATGCTGATCAGTTTAAGCAGATTGCTATGATTGCCCAGGGTGAGTTCTGGCAGCTTCTTAATGCAAATACAGAAACAAGAACAAAAATCCTCAGGACTATTTTTAATACAAAAGGGTTTAATGATATTGAGGCTAGACTCTTATCGCGCGTGAGAAATAATGAAGGCAATGTTAAGGATATTGAGAAGAGTGTTATCCAGTATTTCATGGATGTTAAGGCCGGTGATGATGGAGAAATCTTTGACGAATTATCAGATCTTCAGAATAAGGTTAATCAAACAGGAAGCGCCTGGAATATCGATGATATGCTCGCAATCATCAATAAGATTATAGAAGATGATAAAAATAGAATAAAGGAAATTGAAAAAGAATTCAAAGAGGCGGAAGAACAACTGAAAATCAGTAATAATCAACTGGCTACAGCTGAGAATAATAATAAACTGATTAATGACCTGAACAAGTATAAGGAAGAGAAGATCAAACTTGATAATAGAAAGAATGAGGTGGATGATCTCAAAAATAAGAATGAACGGCAAAGACGGGCTACTTATATTATTAAGCCTACATTTGACAGTTGGTCATCAAAGAGCAACGAAGTATCCAGTGTAGAAAAGCAGATAAATGAAAACAGAGATAATCTGGTATTGGCAAAGAATAATGCAAACAATGCAAAAGAAGATCTTGAAAATGCAAAGTCTTTAGAAAAAGAGTCAGATGAACTTAAGAAGATCATAACAAAGATCAGTGACGAAGAGAATAAGTATCGCGAACGTGATGAATACGAAGAAGAGTTATTGAAACTCAATAAGAGAAATGACGAGGTGAAAAAACGCGAAGCAGAGATCAGTGACAAAGAAAAAACACTGGAGGAAAAGATTCTTAAGCTTGAGGGTATCGTGAATGAACTTGAGGGAAAACCTGAAGAATTGATTGGTGCACAAGAAGAGAAAAGAAAACTAAAAGAGCTTAAGGAAAAAATCGATAGCATTCTTGGTGACCAGAAGGTTAATCTGGAGACGTATAAAAAAGACTTAACTAAAAAACAGGAAAAATACACAGATTCGCGTAATAAATATGATGATGCAGTGGAAAGGAGAAGAACTGCAGAGCGGATTCTTAATGACTGCAGAGCAGGTATCCTTGCATCTTCACTTATTGAAGGGGAGAAATGCCCTGTTTGCGGATCGGTGCATCACCCCGAATTAGCATCATTACCTGTCTCTGCTATTACAGAAGAGGAATTCAATGAACTAAAGAAGCGCGAAGAAGAATGTAATAAGAAGCAAAGCGATGATAATGCTGAAGCTGCTGCTGCAAAAACTAAGCTTGTACAACACATAGAGGCTATGAAAGCCAGCATTATTACTTGTCTTAGTAATGATTATATAGCCACTCAGCCCGATAGTCAGGAAATTGATGTGCTTATAAGACTATTGTCAGATTCGAATGGCAAGATTGATGACCTGATTAATAAAAATGAAGAATTATGTTCATCACTTATTGAGGACAATAACAAGCTTAAAGAATCAAAGGAAGATTTGGCTAAAGCGCGAGGTGAAGAAAGCAAGTCTCTTGCAAATGAGAGAAAATCTTTTGAAGAAGATAAGAGTAATATAAGTCAAGCCCTAGCGAGCACAAAAGCTAAGTTGGAAGGATTAAAGAGCCTCTCGTTTGAGAATTGGGAAGCTGCTTCATCGAAACTGCAAGAATCAAATAAAAGAGTAGAAGAGATTAAAACGATTATTGAGAAAGCTGCAACACTTAAGGAAAAAGCAGATGAACAAATAACGAGATTAGAGTCAGAGTACACTACTCTTGCTGCTAACTTGAAGAGTTTGAAAGAGAAAGAAAAAGAACTTAAAGCTGAGTTGGATGAGAAACTGAAAACCAATGGGTTTGAATCAGTAGATGAGATGATTTCATTTATTGCTGTTGATGACGTAATAAAAGAAAACGATAATAGAATCAATGAATATGCCAAAGCAGTTGCTATCAACAAAGAACAATTAGCTAAGGCAATAAAAGATGCCGAAGGTAAAGAGTTAATTGATATAGAAGATATCAGTGCAACATGTGAAAAGCATAGTGAAAATGTTGAAAGAATAAGAGAGGTTCATACTGCTTCGTCTAATCGGCTGCAACAGAATCGTGATCGGAGAGGAAAGATTTTTTCCCAGCGTGATTCGCTTGCAAATAAACAGAAAGAATACAATCTATGTAAGAGGCTGTACGATCTTGTTAAAGGAACGACGGGTACCGGTAAGATAACTCTGGAACAGTACATTCAGGCGGCAGGATTTGACGGCATTATTGCAGCAGCAAATAGGCGATTGTTGCCAATGAGCGATGGCCAGTTTACTCTTCATCGCAACAATAAGACTTTAGGCAGCAAAAGTAATACTTTCCTTGATCTGGAGGTTTCAGACAATTATACAGGTAAAGACAGACCTGTCGGAAACTTGTCAGGTGGAGAGAGCTTTAAGGCATCGTTAAGTCTTGCTCTGGGATTGTCAGATACTGTTTCTTCAAACCTTGGAGGAATACAGATGGATGCATTGTTCATTGATGAAGGTTTTGGTACTCTTGACAGAAAGTCAATTGATAATGCAATGGAAATCCTTGTTAATCTGTCAGGTGCGAATAAGCTGGTTGGTGTAATCAGCCACAGAGAAGAACTTGTGGAGAATATTCCTCAACAGCTTCATGTAGTTAAAACGAGGAAGGGTAGCAAGATAGAAGTGAAGAATAACATATAACTGTTAAGGAGGTCCCAACATGCTCCTATTCTCAACAATCCTGGACATCAATGAGAAGCTTACATATGAGAAGTTTTTCGACCTGATCCTGTACTGGAATGAACATCAGTACTACGAGGAGAACATCATCCCGGACCTTGTGTGGAACGGGGAGTTCGGGAAGAGGCTGGGAAGCCCGGATCTGTGGATCTCTGCGGAGAAGCACGAGAGCATAGTTGCGGTGAGGTACGAGAAGCGTACGCGAGACGGCGTTATCTGGGATACGGATTATGTCATGAATTTTCGCAACATGAAGATGGCGATAAGGCTCGAGCGGAGTTACATTGATGACGCACCGGTGATCAATACGGAGTTCTCGTCGCCTTACTTCATCACGCACCTGATCGATATGGGCTATCTTAAGAAAGACAACGATCTTGCGATCCGGAGAGATCATACATATATAAACAGCGATAACATGAAGATCCTTGCGGATGTCGTGAATGGCAAGGCCAGGTATAAGTTCCCGATCGTCTATGTGTCCAAGACATTCAACAATGAGGATCCGGTGGATGTCAAGAAGATGGCTAAGAGACTACGGGGCATGGCTCATGTGCTGGTGCAGGAAGATCTCTCGCTCAATAAGGAGATCCAGAATGCGTGCTCTGACAAGAACGAGTATAAGGGCTCGATAGGAATATATCTCCCGGGTTCATCAGCCGGCCACAAGACGCTGAAATACAGGCGTGAGGTAGGAGCTGATAAGAACCTGATGGATAAGGCGATCCAGCTTGTCCTGCAGTACTGTAATTCCCATGCGCTTGAGCCGATGTTCACATGGCAGGGAGTAAAGAATGCGCTGCTCATAGAGAGCCTTGGCAGGCAGCAGAAGGCAAGGGAGGAGTTCGAAGCTAAGTACCATGAATCGGAGGAGAGGAGGCAGAACATCGAGGCCGGACTAAGCGAAGAAGGTGACCGACTCCTAGAGGAAGCCAGGCAGAAGGCAAAGAGCGAAGCAGACGAGCTGCTGGAGATCTTCGATGAGGAACAGACCAAATTGAAGCAGCAGATCGATGAGCTTACGGACGCCAACAATGCCCTGCTTATAGAGAATGAAGGGCTTCGTAAAAAGATCAGTGACACGGACGCCATGCCACTCCTGTTCCGCGGAGACGAGGACGATTTCTATGCGGGCGAGATCAAGGATCTGGTATTGTCAGTATTGAGTGATGGGCTGAAGAATATAAAGGCAAACACGAGGCGTTATGATGCCGTGAAGGATATCATTGATAATAATAACTTTGAGCATTTAACTGATGACAGAGCAGAGAAGATGAAGAATCTCCTTAAAGCATACTCGGGAATGTCAGCCAAGCTGCGGCAGGAACTTGAGGCTTTGGGATTTGTCATTACTGAGGATGGCAAGCACTATAAGATGACTTATAACGGCGATCCGAGGTACTGTTATACGATGGCAAAGACCCCGAGTGACTGGAGATCGGGACAGGCTATTACTACCGGATTGAAGAGTGAATGGTACTGATATCATGAATTCACACTCTTACGTTGTATTCGACCTCGAGACTACCGGCCTTTCGACAGAAACCGATGAAGTAATCGAGATCTCTGCCATCAAAGTAATCAATGGCGTTATCTCTGATGAATTCTCCACGCTTGTTAATCCCGGAATGATCATTCCTTACACTGCTAGTGAAGTGACCGGCATTACGGATGCCATGGTAGCAGATGCACCGCGCATGGAAGTAGTTCTGAAGGATTTTGTATCGTTTATTGGTGATATGGTGCTCGTAGGGCACAATATCAAAAGATTTGATATGAAGTTCATCAAACGTGATTGTATTCGATACCTCGGCAAAGAACCTGAAAACAAAGTAATCGATACATTATTCCTGTCACGTATATTACTGCCCGAACTGGATCATTATTCTCTTCAGGATCTTGCGCATCATTATGGAATATCTTACGACGGGGCTCACCGTGCTCTTGCGGATTGCAGGATCAATCAGCAAGTGTATCAGTGTCTGCTTGAAGAAACAGAGAATTTGCCTGAGGCACCCAAAGATATCCAGATATGTCCCAAGTGCGGTAATGTTTTACGGAAGCGGTCAGGCAGATTCGGAGAGTTCTGGGGATGTGGAAGTTACCCGGATTGTAAGTATACGAGAAATATCTGATGTCTAATTTGTCAACCTCAAGTTGACCTTTTCACCCTCAACGCAAGGTAGAATGCAACCATAAAAAGGGAGGTGAAGATCATGGACAGATTTGCAGGATTGCTCGTAAGCGTCAAACCATACGCCTACGATCATTTTAATTGAACCGCCGAATCTGTTCAACTCAGCGGACCACTTTTTTGCAATCTTCCGGTATCTTATCCGACCACGGCATTAGGTCATCAAGTTTATCTGGATCAACGTTGCCATCCTCATCGCATCGGTATGGCAACTGGGCAAGAATATATTCAAAGTATTTCAGCGGCCGCAGATCGTTCAGTTTGGCCGTCTCGGATATACTGTAGATGTTCGCGCTCGCCTTAGCACCTCTTTCAGTATTGCAAAACAACCAATTCTTGCGTCCGATACAGAATGGCCTCAGAGCACGCTCGGATGCAGAGTTATCAATAGGCACATCTCCGTCTTCCAGGAACACTCTCAGATATTTCTCCTGATTTATACAATAAGCGATACCTTCTGCTGTCTTTCCCTTTGGCAATGTTTGAACAGCCTGCTCTTTTATCCACGTAAAATACTCGTCAACTAATGGTTTAATTGACTGTTTCCGCACTTTGAGTCTTTCTTCGGTGGAAAGCTCCTTGAGACCTTTGTCTATATCGAACATTGAGCCGATCCTTAACAGTGCCTGATATGCTATAGATTGTTTTGCGGCATCGGGATCGCCTCTTGATGCTGCCTTAACCGCATCTGCGAAGAATCTTCTGGCATGTACCCAACAATTAGCATTAGTCACACCATCAAGCTTCTTTTCCACAATGTGATATTGTGAGAGTCCGTCTGTCACAAGAATCCCCTGGTAATCTTTATAAAATTCCAACGGGAATCTGTGATCGCGTCCCGGTTGATACTCGAATAGTACCATTTGTCTCTCTCGATATAATTCACCGGAACGATGCACCCACATATAACTCTTGCTTCCCGGTTTACCATTCTTATGCAGAACCTGAACTGGAGTCTCATCAGATTGATTTACCGGGAATGAAAGCAATTCCTTCTTTATTCTCTCGCATATTACATTAAAGTATTTCTCAGAAAGACGCATAAGCCAGTTTGACATCGTCTGCTTCGAAATATTGATTTCGTATCTTTTAAATTCTTGTTCCATCCTGTCTAACGGCATTGCATTTACATACTTTGCATTTATCAGAGCAGCCGCCAGAGAAGGTGTCAATATACTGTTCCTTAAAAGATCCTTAGGACGATCACCTCGAAGAAATTCATCCTGATGGTCTCCGTCAGTACCGACAACGACGTCAACATTGTGGACCTCCACTATCCACTGAGTGGGGATGCATGCCAATCTCTTGTATACCTCATTAGGCATACGGCGCCAGTTGTTTTTACCAAAGAAAGCATCAAGCTCGTCGTCTTTCAAAGAGTGGGATATTTCCTTCTCTTCAAAACCTGCAAGATTTATATCTCTTTGTCCTTTGACCTTAGTCTTTTTCTTCCGCTCCACGACTTCGTCTATATCAGGTTCCAGAGTATTCTCTTCGTAAACTACTTCAATGTCATTAAAGAAACCGAGTTGCCCGTCAATGGCATCCAGAGTTTCAGTATGTCTGCCGAATCTTTGCTGATTAGCTATTCTTAACTGCTCGATTAGAGCTTCCATATTGGAGTTAAGATCTTTAAGCTGTGACTGAAGCGTAAGGATAACAAATTTCAGCTCATCCTTACTCATCGAATCTAATTGTGAATCAGTATATTCAACCGCCATTTCTGTGTTTCACCTCAACTATATATAAATTATATAGCAAGTATCCCTATGTACCTAATGTCAGCAGTTTTCAGATTCGTCAAAACGCTAATGGTTACAAGGGGTTCATGGCCTATTTTAAGAAACTGGAACTAAGATTGTTTTTTGTTAGAGTAAATCGTTTATCTATGCAACAGAAACTATAAGAGCGCGGTTATACGTGACATTGGTTCTGAGTATGGGTCCATTTTTTACAGGGTTGTTTTCAACAAGAATATTTCTATATATTGCACAATAGTTTATATAATTTTCCGTGCCTGAACTTCCGATATAAGTGGATGCAAAGGATTTATCCCTTCCATGAGAAGGCGGTATTGTTCCGCATTTAAGTGTGCCGCATCTTCTGAATCTCGCGGCCAACTGAACTTACCGGCTTCAAGGCGCTTATACAACAGTAGAAAACCGGTACCTTCCCATACGAGACCTTTTATTCTGTCACTTCGTCTTCCGCAGAACAGAAACAAGACATTCTTCTGAAACGGATTGATATTGTATTTTGTTCCGATCTGTTGCGCTAACCCGTCTATTCCATACCGAAGATCGGTATAACCGCATATCAGGATTATCTTCTCAATACCCGCAGCTTCAGCCAGCATGCTTCATTGCCCTCATCAGTCTGATCAGAAATTCTTCTGTTGCCTGTTCTGATATATCGATACTGATGCCTCCGGCAGATATCGCCGCTACTGGTGCATTTAGTGTTCTTGAACTTGTATTACCGTTCAATGTTATCTCTGCGTAGGAGACTTTGTTATTCGGGGTGACTACAAGTTCGCCTGTTTGTTCCGACTTCATCTGATTGTAAGCAGCTTGCCTTACCCTGCGAAGCCAATAGTAGTATACCTTCTCATTGATTCCATTATCGGCAAGCCATTGCTTTACCGTAACATCCTGAGGTCGGTTGTTGCACTCTTCAACCACGTGCGTCCAGTTCTTTAACCTCATCTCATGCGTGATCTGATCCATTTTAGGTTCCTCCAAAGAATCTAGCTAGTTTTTTCAGTTTCTTTAGTATCCCCTATGAGTTCTTTTTATGTAAGGCGTACGATTTGACGCTTACGATTGCTCGAACTGGAAGAGGCTTTTAAGAACGATACTTTTGGTGAGGTTGTCAATCCGCTGTCGGAGCAGATCAAGCAGGGTAAAGGGACTCCTGAGAATCCTCTTCAATTTCCTTTCATTAGGTATACGGAGCCTGTTATAAGGCTGATAGATGCAGTGTATGCTTTCAACAAGGAAAACCCCGAGTACGATTTATACCATTATTATGATGTGCTTGAGAACTACGGCTACAGCAACATCGATTATGAGTAAACGGTAAACCATCGGTACCTTGCAATATTTACGCCGAGCGTTCAGCCCGGCGTTTTACGTTCAAGATTTAATTGTATTTCTGCA
>Ga0247608_10000622_pt1 | contig 55002 bp, 43 predicted proteins | sample 176DNAGHGlowgp2_FD_193490 | JGI IMG/M metagenome (GOLD analysis project Ga0247608, IMG submission 193490) | Sheep rumen microbial communities from Palmerston North, Manawatu-Wanganui, New Zealand - 1766 DNA GHGlow gp2 | ecosystem: Host-associated > Mammals > Digestive system > Stomach > Rumen ... | reverse complement strand
CCTTTGTCATGTTAAACGTTAACGTTTACCAATCCAAAACTTACTGTTAGGTTTTGTTTCGTTCAGTTCCGAAAATTATTTAAAAGAATTTTCGGGGTTGTCATCATTATTCTGTTGTTAAAGTACAAAAATCTGCCGCTCTGTTCTAGCCCTTTATTTATGTCCGTTTTCGGCGACAGCTTGTATATAGTACTACTATTAAAGATAAATGTCAACCCACTTTTTGCAAAAAATTTCTGCTTTTTTTGTAAAAAATTTGGGGACTTTGACAGTCCCCAAAATGTAGTATCTATTTTTAGTTTTCGACACAATATATACACCTCATCCGTCCACTTCGTGGACACCTTCCCCTCAAGGGGAAGGCTAGATGTTCATTAAAAGTTTCATAAGCAGGTTATTCTTGTCCAAAAGAACAAGAAGTTGGTTGCCTTCGATCATAGAATCGTAGCTGGAGCCAAATGCAAAACTGGCGATGATCATAAATATCCATATCAGAGCAAAGCCCCAAACTATTCCCAGCAGGAATCCTCCCAGTCGGTTCACACCTGCCAGTACAGGATTGGAATCGATAACCTGAGAAATGATTATTCTTATAAGAAGGAAAATGAGTCTCAGAACTATGAAGATTGCAACGAAGCAGAGGGCATTTAATATTAGCCTTGCTGCATACTTTGCCAGATACGAATAGAAGCTGGTTATTCCAAAGCTTTCATATACCGCATCGTTGTTGTTCTCTATAATAGAAGTTTTTACTGACGACGGAATGTTCAGTTCGTCGATATATTGCATCTGAGTTGCTTTGTCTGGCTCTTCTTCGAAAAGCTTTGCGGTTTCTTCCGCTGTCATTTCTTTTAAGTTCGTGGTTACCCCTGCATCTTCTAATGAAGCTTTCACTTTAGCTTCCATCTTGTCTTCTATCTTTTTGTACACGCGGCTTTCAATCTCGGTGTAGATTTCGGTGTTGTCGATAATATACTCCGTCACGTATGGATTCACCAAGTATGTCACAATGATGGAAAGGATTAAAGCAATAAAGCCAAAGAGAGTCTTGAATAAGCCTCTCTTCAGCCCTATTAATGAACTTATTAAAAGAATTGCGATAATTCCGAATAGAATATAGTACATTTATTCGTCCTCAGTTTTTAGTCTGATGGTTTCTGTTTTATTCTCAAATGTGACCATGTACTCGTTTTTCCTTGAAGACGGAGTCATGGACTTGATAATGCCATCGAAGGTATAGGAGAATTTTGTTCTTCCGCTGGTCTGGATGATCAGGCACTGGTTTCCACCGGTGATGATCAGCTCGTCGTCAGCTGTGTAAATCTTATCGTAATCCATATCGAAGGAATACTCGTAGTTCTTCTTGCCTGAGAAGTCGAAGCACTTCAGCACGTAACCCGTAGTACTTCCGGAATCATGGTTTGGCATAATGTAGCCAAGATACTCAGAACAATAGAAGATACTAGTTGCCTCGCCATCATATTTAATGGTACTTCTCTCTGATGGTTTTTCCTTCATATTGTAGAGTCGGATTTCTTTGTCAGAAAATGCAGCTACGATGTCATTTGTCACGAACTCTACTTTTGGGAACATCTCTTCGTCGAATGAATAGCCACCTACCATACGGTCGGCATTTTCATTCTGACCAACCTCGCCGAAGTTGTAGGCGGTAAGGTTGTTCTTGATATTCACGCCATCCATCTTGAAGTAGCTTGTGAAAAGCTTGCGACCGTCCTCTGAAACACTGATGTCCATTGGGTAGCCACTCTTGTCGATGGAAGTCTGAATCTCGTAGATGATATTTCCATTTTTATCATACATATGTATGTAATTTGTTTCGTCTGATTCAAGGATAACGGCAAATGCGCCCTGCTTCGCGATGTCGATGTCGCAAATGGAATATGGCATCTTAACGGAACTTACTTTGCCGTCTTTTCCGTAGACTGCCACCAGGTTTCCGCCCTTATCCGCAACTACTGCATAGTCGCCACTGCCTGCAGCGATAGGAACTTTGAAGTCCTCACCGGCTGTCCAGACAACATCACCCTTTTTGTTGATGTATGAAACTCCGCCGGATGTGTACTTGAGAACATTATCGCCGAACTCGAGGTAGGATGCATTTGAGTCGTACATGGTCTCTGATGAATCCACCACCTTAATACCTTTGAAGTTACGCATCCTGAAGTATACGAAGGTTCCCACAATAGCAAGAACTATTACCGCCAGGATTGCTGCCATAAGGCCAGTGCGGCTGCGACGTCGCTTTGCCGCACGTTCCTGGTTGGCGCGGCGGGTTTCCTCCGAACCGGAGACGTATATTACATTGTCATTTTTCTTTTCTGACATGTTGTTTCCTTGAATATTGTTTTTTATTTATATTATATAGATGAGTTTTTTATAAATTAGTTTGCTAATAAGTGAGCTTATCTTTTTAAACGATCCTAGCTGAGATGCTTGCTCTGGAGTGCTTTGTTAACAGCACTGATAAGAGCATATGCTGAAGCTTCGATGATATCTGTGTGGATACCAGCTCCATAAATTATCTCATCCTGGCCCTCAACCTGAATTGCTACATATGCGCAGGCCTGTGAGTTAGATCCTTTAGTGAGAGCATGCTCGTCATAGTTTACGATTTCGAACTTAACTGCGAAGTGACGCATGATTGCATTACTGATTGCATCCAGACGTCCGTTACCCTGTCCGTGATAAACCTTGTGCACGCCATCACGCTCGATTGTAAGCTCGCATTTAATGCCATCTACCTGCTGGAAGTGGCACTCGATGAACTTGATAGGAGCAGCTACATTTACATACTGATTCTTGAATACTTCATAAACCTCTTCAGGCTGAAGCTCTTTATGACTATGGTCGGAAACGCTCTTAACTGCGTAGCCAACATCTTCTTTCATCTTCTTAGGAAGGTTGAAACCGTACTTTGTCTCAAGGATAAAGCCAACGCCACCCTTACCGGACTGGGAGTTGATGCGGATTACATCTCCATCATATGTTCTTCCAATGTCCTCTGGGTTCAGCGGAAGGTAAGGAGTTGTCCACATCTGATCTGGATCCTCCTCGCGCCACTTCATACCCTTGGCAATGGCATCCTGGTGAGAACCTGAGAATGCGGCAAAGACAAGCTTTCCACAATATGGCTCTCTTGGGTAGATTTCCATTCCTGTGAGTCTTTCATATGTTTCCTGAATTCTTGGCATGTCGGAGAAGTCAAGTTCAGGGTCAACGCCGTGTGTGAACATGTTCATGGCAAGTGTGATGATATCTACGTTACCAGTTCTCTCGCCGTTTCCGAAAAGAGTTCCCTCTATACGGTCAGCACCTGCAAGGATTCCCAGCTCAGCATCTGCAACGCCGCAGCCACGGTCGTTGTGTGGATGAAGTGAAAGGATTACATTTTCGCGGTACTTCATGTTCTTGCTCATGTATTCAATCTGGCTTGCATAAACATGTGGCAGTGACATCTCAACTGTTGCTGGCAGATTGATGATGGCCTTGCGGTCAGGAGTTGGCTGCCAAACGTCGAGAACTGCGTTACAAACCTCGAGTGCATATTCTGGTTCTGTGCCAGTGAAGCTCTCTGGGCTGTACTCGAATCTATACTCAGCGCCGTCTTCATCAGCAAGCTTCTTAAGAAGTGCTGCGCCGTCGATGGCGATCTGCTTAATCTCGTCCTTAGATTTTTTGAAAACCTGCTCACGCTGAGCCACGCTTGTGGAGTTGTAAACGTGAACTACAACGTTCTTTGGGTTTGCGCCACGAACCGCTTCAAATGTTTTCTTGATGATGTGCTCTCTGGCCTGGGTAAGAACCTGGATAGTCACATCGTCTGGGATAAGATCTTCCTCGATAAGCTTTCGGCAGAATTCATATTCTGTCTCGCTTGCTGCTGGGAAGCCGATCTCAATTTCTTTGAAACCTACGCGGATGAGCTCCTTGTAGAACTCAACCTTTTCATCAAGGCTCATTGGAACTACCAGTGCCTGGTTGCCGTCGCGAAGGTCAACGCTGCACCATATCGGAGCCTTGTCGATATATTCCTTTTTAACCCACTCAGTGCTGTCCACTGGCGGCATAAAATAACCTCTTCTGTAATGCTCATAATTCTTCATGTCTCACTACCTCCAAATTCTTATTTTACTATTGTTTGAGTGTTTTTTCAACGAGTTAATCTCGTTGACGAAGGTTGCAGAAAATAGAAAACGTCTCCACAAACCTTGCGGTCTGTAGAGACGTGTAATTCACGCGGTACCACTCTACTTCATGTAACTTCGGTTACATGCACTCATCGATACGGAACTGATTACTTTGGCTTTGTTGGAGCGTTTGATACAGTTCTTATATCTTCCCTCTGTAACGGTAGGGCTCCGAGTTGAACTACTGATGGGCTTTTTACGAACCCTGTTTCACTCAACCTGCTCAGGGGCGAGTTCTTTGCGACTATCCTCTGCCTTGCACCACCCGGCAGTTCTCTGTGATAATTAAGACTCTGACTTATCTCGGGATCATCATTATCAGGAATCATCCACACTTACTATTCCCCTTCATTGCATTTATGGGTTATTTAGTTGTGTACTAAACTAACACGCGCCCCCACTTTTGTCAAATGATTTTTATAGATCTGTCCCTAGTGACTTATTTCTTAGCAATCAGATTGTCGATTATTTCATTTGCGAATTTGAATTCGGATTCGGAAATTTCGTTTCGTGAGAAGCCGGCGCGTTCCATGATGTCCAGCATCTTCTCGCGGTCGCGTTCGGATGTCGGCATCAGGTATTCGAGCTGCTCGGCGTAGTTCATGCGAATGCTCAGCTTCTTGTCCTTCTTGCTCTTCTTCTTTATGAAGTGTGAGTATTTGAGAACGAGCTTATCTGACAGTCCGGCGCGGCTGTAGTCAATTCTGTATTTAATAGTTGGGTAGAACTTGAATCCAAGGAAGCCAAGGGCGATCAGAAGAATTACTCCTATCACACCAAATGCAATGTAGCGCATAGCTGCATCGGCTCTTTCCATGGATAGTCCGCCACCGTCTGTTTCATCACGGTCGGCCATATCCTCATCGCCATCGCCAAATATTCCGTTGAAGTTGTCCCAGAAAGATGTATCCTGCTCGTCAACCTCATCTCCGGTTGCACTAGGCGTAACCTCAACTCTGAGCCATCCCAGTTTCTCGTCATAAACCTCAACCCAGGCATGAGCATCGGCGTCGCTTGCATCTATCCTGATTACCGCCGTTTCGCCCAGCTCATTGAAGCCGGAATAACGATCAGCGTAGCTTGCATCTTCCACCAAATCAGCGGTATCGTTGATCTCGTTCAGGGAAACAGCGTAGCCCTCGCAATATCTCGCAGGGATTCCCATTTCTCGGAAAATCAGGGTTGCTGCCGAGGCAAAATGCGCACAGTAGCCCTTCCTATTTTCCTCAAGGAAGTGATTAACAAAATCCTTTCGCCATGGGGTTGCACCCGGACGGATGGTATATGGAATATTTTCCTGATAGTAGTCCTTCAGCTGCTGGGCCACCTCAGTCGGCGAGCCGTCCTTCAGGCCTATCTCGTCTATAAAATTATCAACTACTTCTTTATTCTCATCTGGAACCTGCAGATAAATCGGATCCAGCGTATGTTTTTCAACCTCGGCAACATTTCCATTCAGGCGAGGATAGTATGTGTAGGTCTTGCTGTTTTTCATAAAGACCGGCTTTGTATCGCCCTCCGAATAGTAAGGCTGGTAAGCCATTGCCGGAGCCTCGATGTTCGTTATCGTCATGAAGCCCTGGGCAGATGTATCCGAACCGTCTTCGAATGCATCTTTCAGCGCCTCAACCTCGTAGCCATATGTCGTCTTGAATTCCTGCTCCTGATCCACGCTGAGCCAACGGTTTTCATATGGCAGATATTCGCCGCCTGTAAATCCTTTAACGTAGGTCATCTGCGCCGAATACGGTGTAAAGATTATGGAAATGTCCGGCTGATGGTCAAGACGGATATTGGAAACGCCGCCCAGCTCACCAGTCGCAAGTCCACCGTTGTTAGGGTAGTAATCTATGATTCCGAAAACTCCCAGCATGATGATATTCTGGAAGGTCTCGCGGGACGCCTCTTTGTCCTCGCTTTTTTCGCGGAGGCCATCGTAGGTCGTCTTGTTGTAAACGGTGCTCATAACCGCAACCACAATCAGGACATAGACTAGAACTGTCGCCATACCCTGCCAGAGTGACTTGAAATCAAGGTTGTAGCTGAGTCCCTTCTTCGACCGCCCGAAAATGTGATCTCGCCGGCTTAGGAGGAAATGCCCTCCCGCCTTGAGAACGAAGGTCATGATGATTCCGAACATAACCATGACTGTATATATGGTAGCCGGTTCCATTTCCATATAGAACGCAGCGATATTTACTGTAAGAGAAAGCGCGATGGCAACCATGAAGCGAGCGCGACGGAGAATGTAGTTGTTTAAGAGGACATTTTCCGCTATTCCGATCATGATCATGGAAATCGTAATCGCCACATACCTGTTGGTAATGCGCTCGTTATAGTACTCCAGACCTTCCGTGTCGAAGTAGATGGACGCCCAGTCGATGGTGTCGTTGATGACCGCGTAAAAACCGGAGTTTACGTAGTCCTTGAAGAGGACCATGGCGGCCGCATAGATAGCGAAGAACACGAGATACCCCAGGTTCTCCGACTTCCAGCTGTGGTAGAGAATTGCGCAGATTACCGCCGTGATGAGGATCACCACATTAAATGCAATCTGGTTGAACTCTATTTCCATCGCAGTGAGGTAAGCGCCAATTCCACCGGCCGTGAGAAGGTACACGATGATGCCCTTGAGAATCAGCGTGAAGTACCTGTTCTCGCTCATCTCGTAAACGGAAGTATCTATCTCCACGCCCTTGCATAAAGGCACAGGGGTAGTATCCTCGTACTTCCACTTGGAACGAGGTTTCTTCTGCTTCTTCTGTGAAGTTGTGTAGCTACTGTAATTACTCATAATTAATTCTTCAGGTTTTCTTATCTAATATTTTATATGCCGATTTAATTAGAAAGCGAAGCACTAATCCTGCTCCACAACAACTATCTCTGCCCTGTCGTTCTGGATGGTTGCATTAAGATATGCTTTCAGCTCAGGGTAAATACTCTGCATATATCCCTTCGTTTTTTCAGGATCATAATATATGCTCTCATAATACATATCGCCAAATGCAATCTTCAGGTTTTCCAGATTCATAATCTGTCTCTCCTCGAAGGAGAACCTTCCCTCGCTCCACCAGAGCATCTTCACATATGTCTGCTCCTGAACAAGTCTCTTGATAACCGCATATGCCAGCGTTATAACTTCGTCCACTGCTTCGTCCTGTCCGGAAAGTTCTACGAGGATTACCATCTGCTGATCCGACATCGAAACCCTGTCCTTAACCATCAGAATGTCACGCTTCGCCGAGAGCTTCCAATGAATGCTCATCAGCTTGTCGCCCGGAATGTATTCTCTTACATCCGAAACATCCGAGAAATCATGGCCCTTCTTCGCCGACTCCTCACTCTCCGTCATGCCGCGATTCATGTCCGACATATCAAATCCCGTCGCCAGGTCCTTCTCAGGAAAAACACTCACCTCTGCGATTGCATCTGCCTTCTTCCTAAGTGAAATAAAACCAAGAAGGTCGCGAACCGTAAACGCCTTGATTGCATATTTATAAATTCCGTTCATCGAATACTTGATCGGAATCTGCTTCTCATACTCGCTGCGCGCGCTGCATGGGAGTGAAATTATGGTGCCGCTCTCATCTCCGTAAAATGCACTCTCCACGTCCAGCTTCACATTCACATCGAAGGAAACCAGGATGGACGGATTCACGAGCTTCAGGTTGAGATAACCAACACTAAAACGACTCACATCCCTTTCCGGAGCTGTGAGTTCGATTTTCAGCGCTCGATGGAGGAAGATAAGGCCGACAATATCCAGCACTGGGGCCGCCGCCACCAGATAAAGCACCAGCATCATGAAATGATTTCGCAGGAAATCATATACCACGATGACGATTGCCAGCTGGATAAGGTAGCTGATGATGTTCCAAGGATGAATCTGCGTTCTAATCGGCTTCTTCAGCCCTTCCCGGAACCTCTTCTCCCTTCTCTCCTTCCACGAGAGATTCTTGTATGAAGTTTTCAAATTCTCATTTCTCTTCATATCTACTCAAATAAGTCAAGATCTTGGTGGACGAACAGTGCGAATGAGCTCTTTCATAGCCATATCCATGTTCATGCCCTGGGCACGCGCCTTCTGACCAAGCTTTACTCTGTGACCAAGTGTATCACGAACAACATCCTGCACATCCTCGGCCGTTACAAAATCACGACCATCGATGATTGCGATAGCCTTCGCCATGTTGAGGATGGCAATAGTTCCACGAGGGCTGGCGCCCTGCGAAAACATCTGGTTTCTCCTAGTCTCTTCAACCAGAGTTACTATATATTCATAAATCTCATCTCGAATGAACATGTCATTCGACTGCTTTCTCAGCGCCACCATCTCCTCAATGTCGATAACCTTCTCGACCTTTGAAAGCGGATTGGACGCATTTCCCTTCAGGATTTTTACTGCATCTTCATGCTCTGGATATCCCATCGTGAGGCAGACCATGAATCGGTCCAGCTGAGACTCTGGGAGCATCTGAGTTCCCGAAGAACCATATGGATTCTCCGTCGCGATTACCACAAATGGATCTGGAAGTTTTCTCGTTACGCCGTCAACTGTGGCTGTACCTTCCTCCATAACCTCCAAAAGCGCCGACTGCGTTTTGGGTGATGTACGGTTTATTTCGTCCGCCAGGAATAAGTTACAGAAAACAGAACCTGCTCTGTATTCAAATTCCTTCGTCGCAGAATTGTACATTGAAAATCCCAGGATATCACTTGGGAGTACATCTGGCGTGAACTGCACACGCTTATAATCCATGGACATGGACCTTGCAAATGCCGTCGCCAGGGTAGTTTTTCCAACCCCCGGAATGTCCTCCATCAAAATGTGACCGCCAGCTATAATGGCAGCCAGCACCTTGCGGACTACATTTTCCTTTCCCTTAATTACACTATTAACGCTGTCCTGCACAGCTTGAATTTTTTGAATCTCGCTCATACCTCTTCCTTTTCCTTACCTTCAATAAGTCAATGGGACAGGGCTCGACTCGGTACGAGTCGTGTCGATTCCGTTGGAATCGAGCCCAGGGGCCCGCTGACTTATTTATATTATCATAAATTCCAATTATTATCTTTAAGAATTCTTTAAAAAATGTCCAATTTCTGCGAATTGTTAACTAATCATTTTTTCTAACTGGAAATCAGTGTATACTATAAGCAAGCAATAAGTCAGTGGGACATGACCCCGGTGACTAATTTTTAGATATTATACAGGAGGTTGGAATGCCACCGATTACGAATGACTGGGCGGATGCCCTGCAAGACGAATATAAGAAGGATTATTACAAGAGGCTCTTCGAGTTTGTGGGCCAGGAGTATTCTCGCACCACGGTTTATCCGCCGGGCGATGATATCTTCAACGCTTTTCATCTCACGCCTCTCGCGAATGTTAAGGTTGTGATAATCGGCCAGGATCCTTATCACGAGCCGGGTCAGGCCCATGGCCTTTCATTTTCTGTGAAGCCCGGAATTCTGATTCCGCCTTCTCTCCAGAATATTTACAAGGAGCTGGAAGATGACTGTGGCTGTTACACTCCGAACAACGGCTACCTTGTCAAGTGGGCTGAGCAGGGAGTCCTCCTGCTAAATGCCATCTTAACGGTACGAGCTCACCAAGCCGCATCTCACCACGGAAAAGGCTGGGAGGAATTTACTGATTCCGTGATCAGAATCGTGAATGAAGTCGACCGCCCGATAGTCTTCATGCTCTGGGGAAGTTTCGCGAGAAGTAAAAAACAGATGCTTACAAATCCTAAGCATCTGATTCTTGAGGCTCCGCACCCATCACCTCTTTCAGCATATCGAGGATTTTTCGGATGCAAGCATTTCAGTAAGGCAAATGATTTCCTCACCAAAAATGGAGTCGAGCCAATCGACTGGCAGATAGAAAATATATAACCTCGAAATCTCGTACCATTTCAAAAACACATAAAAACAGCCCCGGCATAGCCGGGGCTTAATTTTTACAATTCTCAATTTAACAATTATTTTCTAAATCAAAACTATTTATTCTCAGCAACAACCTCATCAAATTCTTTCACAATCTCTTCACTTGGAGCTGGTGTGATAAGTGAAACTACGATGATAAAGATCAGCGCTACGAGGAATGCAGGTGCAAGCTCGTAAAGATTCCATGCGCCGCCCATTGGACGAACTGCGTACTTCCAAACGAATACCATGACCATTCCTGAAATCATTCCTGCTATACATCCAGCAGTGTTTGTTCTCTTCCAGAACAGTGACATAAGCATTGCTGGTCCAAATACTGCACCGAATCCTGCCCATGCGAATGAAACGATATTGAATACTGAACTAGATGGGTCCCATGCGATAACAACTCCAAGTACACCAACGATAACAAGTGTAAGACGAGCTGTCAGCATAGCAGCTGTCTCGCTAAGATTTATCTTGAATACATCCTGCAAAATGTTTTCTGAAACGGCTGATGATGCAGCAATAAGCTGTGAGTCAGCAGTTGACATTGTAGATGCAAGAATACCTGCAATGATCATTCCGGCGATGAGTGCATATCCAAATCCATTCTGTGAAATGTGATCTGCAAGCACTACGATGAGTTTCTCTGACTCTGATGTAGCTGTAAGGTCGCTCTTGTCCATGAGAAGATCAAGAACTCCAGCCTCTGTCATTGCACGTCCTACAACTCCAAGGAATGTAGCAACTGCAAGTGAGATTACAACCCAGATAGATGCAACTCTACGTGAAAGCTTCAGCTTCTTTGGATCTTCGATAGCCATGAAACGAAGTAAGATGTGTGGCATACCGAAATATCCAAGTCCCCAGCAGAACATTGTAATCTTGTTGAAGAGTCCATATGGAGCACCTTCGTTTACATACTGTGCCACATCGTTTGCAGCCGCATTCACATGTGTTCCACTCATATCAAGATAGCCTTTGAGGGCATTTGCATTTTCAATTACAGCGTTCATTCCGCCCGCATTGTGAATTCCATAGCAAAGAACCACAACAAGCGCGATACTCATAACGATTGCCTGAATAAAGTCAGTTGTTGATGCAGCAAGGAATCCACCAGTTGTTGTGTAACCAACGATGATGATTGCAGAAACAATCATTGCGAGCTGATAGTTAACTCCGAAGAGCTGCGCGAATAGCTTGCCGCAAGCTGAGAATCCAGATGCTGTATATGGCACGAAGAAAATGATGATTGCAAGCGCGCCGATAAGAAGAGTGATGTTTGTCTTATCCTTAAATCTCTTCTTAAAATACTCTGGCAATGTAATCGCATCGATCTTCGCTGTGTAAGTTCTAAGTCTCTTGGCTGTGAAAAGCCAGTTGAGATAAGTTCCCACCGCAAGTCCGATGGCTGTCCATCCCGCATCCGCGATACCTGAGAAGTAAGCAAGACCAGGCACACCCATCAAAAGATATGAGCTCATGTCTGATGCTTCCGCACTCATGGCAGTTACTAATGGACCAAGTTTACGTCCTCCAAGATAGAAGTCCCCAACGTCCTTTGTCTTACGCGATGCCAGGAAACCAACTACGAGCATTCCCGCAAGGTAGACAACTACGGAAACAACTATACCTATTTGTGCTGTTGTCATAGATTTAAACTCCCTCTATTTTTTCTTATTTGTCCCGCACTTCTTCGCTTTAACACGGTGCAGAACCAAACTAATTTCTAATTATACACTATTTTGAATAATTATAAATAATTTATTTTGACTTCTTATCCGCCGCGAATACAAATGCACCAAACAGAAATGGAACAACCATACTGTAGAATCTATACATGATTGCAACCGTCGCCGAAGTCGCCCCGAACAGTGGCGCAAAAAGAAGCGCAACCACAAATTCCAAAGTTCCCGCTCCCGCCGGCGCAACCATAACCGTTCCGATCATATTTGCCGTAGCCATAAGGGCAATGCATTCTAAAGGATTTGCTTTGTTTGAAGCACAAACAACAATCGCCGCGATTGAATACCAGAGACTCATCTTCAGCATCTTGAGAAGTGTGACCCTGAGGCAAAGTGTTTTGTGCTGCCAAAAATAAAGACCCGCATCATTAAAAGTCTGTATCTGTTCAATAAGTTCTTTTGACTTATCTTTATATTTCTTCAGAATCTTTTCGAAAATCTTTTCGACAATTTTTATTAGTATTGTTGCAAATTTTTTCGATGCCGAAAGAGTTATAAGAAGGAGCACAATACCCAGCGCGATCACCGAACCCAGTATGCCAAACTTTGCATATTTTTCGACCGTCGAAACTCCCGAAAAATAAAGGCAGATAAAACTGACCGTTCCAAGTATTGTGATTCCAAGTTTCTGATATGCATACTGAACGAGAGTAATTCCCGAAGCTCTCCCCGGCTCAATGTCATGTTTCGAAATATAATAAACCTCAGCTATTCCGCTCAGCGAACCAAGAGAAATGAATTTATAAAATGCACAATAAAGACCGCATTTGAATGCCTCCCACCATGTCATCTGTCGTTTTTCATACATGGTCATGTTATGGATAATGCGACCTTCCACAACGAAATGAAGCGTCGTTGCCGCGAGACATAAAAGAGATACCCAGAACGGATGATTCTTCATTTCATCAATCGCCTCGAGTATCTCTGATTTTTTCCACAAATAGACTATCACCAGGATAACCATGATGATAGCCCATTTGATAATATTACTTATTATGTTTTTCTTTCCCGACTTTTCCATGCAGTATATAATAGCACATTTTCAGCGAAGAAACTATTTACATTACTGCGTTTTAGTCTACTGACATACTCCGTTTGCCGCGAGCCAGTAACCATCAACATACTGACTGGTTGCCATATATCCTGAACCGTTGAAGTAATACCAGTCGCCGTCAACCTTCAGCCACTTATTAGATGGCCACCAGCCTGATATATCCTCTACCCACCAGCCGGTAGCATTACTCTTCCAGCTAAGCTTGTACTGAGGGTCCCAGGAACCATCACTGTTGAACCAGTATCCTTTATAGTATTCGCTAGATGCCATATATCCATCTGGCTTAAAGTAATACCAAATGCCATCTATCTTCTGCCACTGATCCTGTGGATACCATCCTGCACTATCCTCTACCCACCAGCCTTTAGAATTAGACTTCCAGCTGAGAGTTCCAGAATATGTGGACTTTCCATCAGCACCGTACCACTTACCATTTCTCCACTCATTTTTGTACTTAGGTGTTGTGGACTTTGGTGTGGATGATTTCTGAGTCGTACCTGTGGACTTATTACCTGTTGAGCCCGTCGACTTCTTAGTTGAAACCGTTGAATTTGAAGGCTGAGTTGGCGCAGGTTTCTGAGAAACATTTACCGAAACTGCAGCGCCATTCGACATTGCCAGTTCTTCAATAGTTCCTGTTGCTGGATCTTTGTATTTAACAACCAAAGTCTTCGCTCCAGTTGATGTAGTGATTGAAGCATCATTAACCGGATATTCATTGCCATTTGCATCTCTAAATACAACTTCAACACCTGCAGTTGAGAGTGCATCTACACTCTGACTAAGATCTATCTCTTCAGTTCTTCCATTATCATACGTTTTAACTATCTTCGCACCAGCCATGCTAACAGCATCACCCTGGGTGTAGCTTGTCTTAGTTGGAGGTGTGACAGTTGTTGAAAGAAGAACAGGTTCAGTTACAGTTGCATCGAATGTTGTTGACTTACCGCCATAAGAAACTGTTACTACATAAGTATTTACTGTTGTTATATCGTAGTCAGATATAGTTACTCCCGCATTGGAGAAAGGAACATCCTCTACATAACCACAATTGCAAGTAGCTGTCAGAACTCCATCCCCAAAACTTGTCGCATTATATGCCGTAGAATTCTGAGGATATGTGGTCTTTGAAGGCATAGTCTTAATGGCTATACTCTGTACTTCCTTAGGAACAACGCTAACAGTGAATGATGCGCTCTTATAATCAGCCCCTGCATAATCCTCTTTTACAACCACATACAAAGTCTTCTGACCAATTGTACTAAGGTCATATGCGCTACCATTTCCAGTCGCTCCAACATTCATACGAATATTCGCAGTTGTAATATTTGCACTTGGAATAGTTTCAACAGTTCCGTTATCATATGTCGCCTTAACAACCATTCCAGCAAGATCAATATCCTGACCCGGAATATACTGTCTGTTTGTTGGAGGAGTTGTAACCGAAATAGAATCAATCCTCTTCTCGCGTACGGTTACATTAAAAGACGTAGTCTTTCCATATGCAGAAATAATTATGCTTTGTTGTCCCAATGATGATGAATCATAATTTGTTGTATTACTTATTGCGTAATCTGTAGTTGAAACAACTTCCGATAATCCATTATTATAATTCGCCTCAATCACAAGTCCTTCCAGACTTATATCATTTACACTAGATCCGATTGGATAATCTGTTTTTTTAGGATTTTCCTTTACACTTATTGAAGTACATATTGGTGTAGTTACATTTGCATTAAATGTCGCAACCTTGCCTCCATAACCAACTGTTACTGTTTGATTTCCAGTTTTAGAAATATCAAAGCCTGTTATACTTGCATCAGCGAACGAAACAACTTCTGTACTGTTATCATTGTATGTTACTGTTATTTCCCCATCGCCGAAATGATAATCGTTAAATTGCACATCATTCTTAGGGAACGATTTCTTTGAAGGTTGTTTTGTTATTGCAATGCTATCAACTTCCTTTGCAACAACCTGTATATCAAACTGCACTCCAAAATACTTCTTATTATTTCCAACACTATTTATTTCATCTAAGTACCATAGATAACAGGTGTGGTTTCCTATCTCGGCTGTACTCCAATTATCTCCTAAATATCCATTTCTAGCATTCATCTTAACATCATCAACAGAATATGGAAGTTCTTCCTTATCTCCGTTGTCGTATATTCCGTTTACTACAAGTCCTGTTAGGTCAAGATTCTGTCCCTGAACATATACAGTTTTATTTGGGAGATGATCGCTACTATACTCCACCTTCGTTAATCTCTTTTTCCGTACATTTACTGTAAATGTATCAGATAGCGCACCAGAACCAATCGTAATTGTTTGATCACCATATACATCAGGATTTTTATTGTATCCAGTTACCGTTAACGAAGCCAATTCTGCGGATGTAAGATTTTTTTGTGTTCCATCATCATATATCCATTCAGCCGTTAGTCCATTCAAATTCAAATTTTGATTTTCAATATATTCAACCACACTAGGGTTAGTCAAAATATTCAAAGAAGCCTTCTTTACTAAAGAAATAGTTGCAGTTGTTGATTTAGTTATTTTGGTTCCTAAATAGTTTTCTGAATAACTAAATGTTATTTCCTGAGAACTAACAGTACTATCTTCATCATAATCACTTATAGTAATATCGTTTGAAGGAAGTACGATTTCTTTAGTTGTTCCATTATTATATGTCGCCACTAAAGTTCCAGACAACTTACTGATATCATAATTATCAAAAGATTTAAGACCTGATGGGCTTCCAGATTTCCATTCTAATTTATCAAGCTTTCTTGGTAATATTGTGACTTTAACACTTACATCATGTGAGACTCCACTAAAGTCCTCAACCGTACCATTTATGGTATGTTCACCAACTGAAAGATTATTATAATTATCTGTCCAGGTAATCTCTCTTTGTGATTGTCTTCCATCAGACCAATCAATTATTGCCTTTGTTGGCAAAGAAACCGCCGTTCCTTCAGTAAAGCGTAAATCTGTCAATTTTTCATATCCAGTAAATTGTGCAGCATTAACATGAACAGTAATCGAAGTACTCTTTGACACTGTTTTATGCGATACTACACCATTAACTGTGTATTGACCCCCACCAGTCTGAGTATAATCATCCTCAGTCGGTTGATCCCATGTTACCGAATCATTATACGAAATATTATTTGACCATAATACAGATAACGTAGTTGGCAACTCAGCCGGAGTACCTGAATCTGTTGTTATATCTGTTGGAACTGTAACTGTTGTCATTGTTGCTGCAGTTACATTAATTGGCTGAATAACATTTCCTGAATAGCCTTCAATCTTACCTATGACATTATATGTATTAGCATCGCGATTCTTATAACCTTCAGGCTCTGTCGTCCATGCAACCGTTTCCTGAGATGTAGTATTATCTGACCAAGTTGCAGTCACCTTTGAAGGAAGTTCGCTATGTGGATTTGTTCCTGAAGGAACAGTAATGGCTGACAAATCACTAACTCCTGTTATTTGTCTAACAGTAATATCGAATGTATTTGAAAAACCATCAACTGATGCTGTTATTGTCGCTGTGCCGTTCGATAATCCTTTTACTACCCCTGAACTACTAACAGTTGCGACATCAGTGTTTGATGAGGACCAAACAACATTCCCTACAGGTTCTATAACTATATACGCACCATACTTCATATTATAAGCAAGCTGCAGAGATGACCCCGTAGTTATCACTTGCGAGTCTGATGAAATATCAAAGTGAACATCTTTTCTAGGAATCTCTATTTGCATGGACGTAAATGAAGAAACATCAACCTTTTCTTCACTTTTTGTCCATGAACTTAGTTCCAAAACACCACGAGTTCTATTATTAGAAGTAAAGCTACTAACCGCCACATAAGTATTTATTGGTCTAACAATATTATCATAGTGTCCTACACTGTACCAACTGACATTTGATACATCAGTGCCTGCCTTATCTAGTATAGCTTTTTCCGATGCCCACGCATCTATAGACGCCAAAATGTCGCTTGGAGCAATATTCTCACCGCCAGTAGAAACTCCATTAAATTCAGCGTCCAAGGAATCTTCTTCATTTGGACGAGTATGAGAATACGAAATAATACATTCAGCAGCTCTTTGCATTGCTATTCGTTCTAGTTCATTCGACCATTTCATCGGAACATAATCACTCGAAGTAAGCGTTATTTTTCTGTAACCGTTATAATCAATTTCAGTATTTGGAAGGGTCACCCCTTCATCACATGCTTGCTTACGATAGTAATTTAGTTTATTCAATATCGTCTGTTTAGTTTCTGCGTCAAAACTGCCCTTTATTACAACTGTTACATATTCACTTTCTGCATTCACCTGAAACCCATAATCAAAAAATACACTTGATAATATCAAAACAATTGCAAGAATAACTGAAATACTTTTTCTAATTTTCATTTAGCCCTCCATATATATTATTCTTCCCCTCATATACATCCCATCACTCGTATTTACTAATTTTAGTATTATATCGAACAAAATTCAAATTCTTTAATCAAGTTGACTTCTTTTTGAAATCATAGTATTCTCTAGCAAAAGAAATGGGTTTGTTACCGTACAGCTATTTGCTCAAGCGGGGTGCTCGTTTCTTTTTTTTATATTTACCATATCATAAAGATATAAATTTCCATCTGATGCAAGTCTAATCAACATTTCTATACGATATATATTATATCTCATCATTTCCCGCTTTTATGTATCGACCTTTCTCATCATAATACATCTCTAAAGCATTTGAATTAATATCAAACACTATTTTTACTTCATCGTTAAATATACCTATAGGTATTTTATCATCAAATGAATAGTAGGATGTTTCATCCTTATCAAAATAATTCTTTATAACAGTTTTGGTATAAGGATCAATTATCCAATATTCTTTAACTCCATATGACTTGTATTTTTCTAGTTTTTTTACCTTATCGTATTCTGCTGTTGTATTTGATATTATTTCAGCAACATATTCTGGAATATCTAGAATCCTATCATTAAGGGACTTATCAAGATGGAACATAATTACATCCGGTATAAAAACATTCTTACCATCTTTATCTAACTGAACATCCATCCCATGTATAACTTTCAATTCCGTTTTATAATTCTCCTCATATTCACTCAATTGGAATAATAACTCTCCCATAATAGTTTGATGGATAGCCAAATGTGATTCCATTTTTATCGGAACTCCGTCATATAACTCATACCTTTTACTTAATGGCATATCTTTAAAATCATCAATTGTAAATTCTCCTGGTTGTTTGCTTCTTAATATATCTTTCTCAATTATTTTTTCATATTCGCAAATAATAAACCAGTCTCGATCGATTTCTGATTTAAATTTTTCATTAATATCATAATTCATAACCTCACCACCTTTACCATTCCATATATTTCTTTACCGCCTTAAAATCAACTTTGCACTTTCCGTCCCAAATGCCAACAGGAACCTTATCATCGAATGTATAAAACTTGACCTTATCAGCCTCGAAGAAAAATGTAATAACCACATTATTTTCCGTATCCACAATCCAGTATTCCTTTACTCCCGCTCTTCTATATTCTCCTAGCTTTTTTTCATAATCATGAAGTTTATTGCTTGGAGAAACCACCTCAATCACAAAATCTGGCGCACCAACAACTCTTCCATGCTCAAGCTTATTCTTATCGCATAATACAAATACGTCTGGCTGTACTATTGTATTTTTCTCTCTGCTTAGCTGCACATCCAGAGGAGCGGCGAAGGCTCTACATTGACCATTATTCTTTTCTATATGATCACAGAGTTTCCTGTATATAAATCCCACTACATCTTGATGGGAAGACGTAGGCGAGGCCATATCATAAAACACCCCATCAATCAGCTCCACTCTTTCCCCTTCCGGTAGAGCCATATAATCCTCTATCGTCTTCTCTCCTCTATTTTCTGCCGAGCTTCCATAATTGTAATCTTGTTTCGCTTCACTTCCATATGAACTCTTTGGCTCAGCAACTAAATTTTCATCCAAAAGTTTATTCTCTTCATCCTTTTTAGCCCTTGCCCTTGAGGTCTTCTTAACCTCAGTAAATTTTTTTACGTAAAGCCTTATACGGTCTTCCTGAATCAGCTTCCTCACGCCCCTATTAAGTTTTTCCATGGTCGAATAACGCGGCGTCTTATTCTTCCCACTCATTATCTTCAGAACTGTACTCATTGGCACGCCCGACGCATCCGCTATCATCTGGCATGTAAACCCGTACTCTTCTTTAATCTTTTTTATTTCTTCTAAAGTCATCGTTACACCCTTTCTATCAGAAAACAAATCTATTATTGACAAACATAATTAATAATAGTACTATTCCTCAAAAGAGACGTGGTTTCTTACCGTACAGCTTATGCTCAAGCGGCCTACTACGTCTCTTTTTTTCTTGTGGACTTCTGCCATAATTATATTCCACTCCTATTCCATTTGTCCACCATTTATTTTTCCTTGTTAAATGCCCTCTAATACGATAAAATTCAAATTATCAAGTATTAGTGAAGGGGTGTAACATTATGGACAATAATCAATATCCGGGTCAGCAGGGGAACCCGAACCAATCATATCCGCAACCAAATCAGCAATTTGGTCAAGGATATCCACAACAACCTAATCAACAATACAATCAAGGATACCCACAACAGCCAAATCAACAACCTAATCAGAATCAACAATATTATCAGAATCCAGGGCAGGGTTATCCTCAGCAACCTAATCAGCAATATAGCCAAGGCTACCCTCAACAACCTAATCAGCAGTATAATCAGGGATATAATCAACAATATAACCAGGGCTACCAGCAGCCGCTGTACAACCAGCCTCCGAAGAAAAATAACACTAACAGAACTGTTCTTATAATTATTCTCATTGTTCTCGGAGTTTTCATTCTCCTTTCCGTGATCATCGGCGTTGGCATTTATATGGCAATTGAACGCGAATCCTCTACAGAGAACGATACTTCAATAACATTTGAGGAATATACAATTTCGAACACAACAGAAGCGACCACCGAGTCGACCACCTCATCCATCATTGAGGACACAGAGGACGAAACCACTGAGGAAACTACTGAGGAATCAACCGAGGATACCAGCAGCACCGCCGCAGAAGTTGACTACTCAGGAAAATACACTCCGGATTATGAAGTTGACCGCAAAGGTGATTCCACAACAGGCTATATAGATGTTCCAGCAAATTGGAGCAACTGGACCGAAGCTGGCGCTTCATGGGAAAATGTAATCGGTCACCAGCAATATAGTTATGGTGTGACGGATGTCATCACCCACGTTACTTATGATGAAAATATATTCGCACTTGATCTCGAAACTACTCTGAACAATATGACGAGTTCAGACGCCGAGAGCAAAGTTGAATCTGCAAGGTTCGGTGATTATACGGGATATTTAATGACAGAGAAATTTACAGACGGAATTACACTTAGAATTTTCATGTTTAACGATGGTAAGGGACACGTGCAATATCTCGCAGTCGAAGGAATAGACGATGACTATGCAGATGTTTATAAGCTTGTATTCCAGAACTTCTCCTTTGACAAATAGCCTGCAAAAACAACAAACAAATATATAAAAATGCATATAAAACAAGAGCTATTCTGAACCAAATCAGAATAGCTCTTTTCATTTACTTAAAAACCAACCACTATTTCACTTCTCATTCTTACTTATAGTCATATTTCAGAACTGTAACTGAAAGTGGTGGAACATCGATTGTTATAGAATTCTTCATTCTGTCGCATGGCTCAGCTACCGCCTTAATAGCTTTCTTAGGACCAACATTTCTTCCAAGTCCGCCATACTTCTTATCATCTGATGAAAGAATTTCCTTATATGTTGTGAGACAAGGAACACCGATCTTATAATCCTTTCTCTCAACAGGAACGAAGTTGCAGATGAACATTATCTGATCCTTTGCTGTCTTGCCGCGTCTTACGAATGCAACAATTCCGCTGTCGGCATCATCTACCTTTGTCCACTCAAATCCCATAACTTCGTTATCGTTATAGTACATTGCATCGTACTGCGTATAGAGATGATTCAGATCACGAACATAGTCCTGAATGCCCTTATGCATTGGGTTATCAAGAAGGAACCAGTCAAGAGAACGAGCCTCACTCCACTCACGGAGCTGACCAAATTCCTGACCCATAAAGAGCAGTTTCTTTCCAGGATGTCCTGTCATAAATCCATATGCTGTACGAAGGTTTGCAAACTTATCAAATTCAAGTCCTGGCATCTTGTTCAGCATTGAACACTTAAGATGAACTACCTCATCATGTGAAATTACCAAAATGTAATTCTCGGCATAAACATATGAAAGCGAGAATGTAAGTCTATTGTGATTGAACTTACGGAAGTAAGGATCCAGCTTCATGTACTCTAAGAAGTCATTCATCCAGCCCATGTTCCACTTGAACAAAAATCCAAGTCCGTTCATATCAGCTGGTGCTGTAACTCCAGGCCATGCTGTTGACTCCTCAGCAATCAGATATGCTCCAGGATTTCTCTCCTCCATAACCTTATTGATGTTCTGAAGAAGCGCTATAGCTTCAAGGTTTTCCTTTCCGCCATCCTTGTTAGCAACCCACTCACCATCTCTCTTACCATAGTCGAGATAAAGCATTGAAGCAACCGCATCAACACGAAGTCCATCAATATGGAACTTTTCAACCCAGAAGAGTGCATTTGATGTAAGGAAGTTTGAAACTTCGTTTCTGCCATAATCGAAAATATATGTACCCCAGTCAGGATGCTCTCCCTTTCTAGGATCTGCATTTTCATAAAGTGGCATTCCATCGAAACGTCCAAGACCATGGGCATCTCTTGGGAAGTGAGCTGGCACCCAGTCAAGGATTACGCCGATGCCCAGGCTGTGCATATGATCTACGAAGTAAGCAAAGTCCTCAGGAGTTCCGTATCTGGATGTTGGAGCAAAATAGTTTGTAACCTGATAGCCCCATGAACCATCGAAAGGATACTCAGCAATACCCATCAACTCAATGTGAGTATAGCCCATATCAACTACATACTTTCCAATTTCCTTCGCATACTCTCTATATGTATAGAATCCAAAATCGGAATCTTCTATCTTCTTTTTCCAGGAACCAAGATGGCACTCGTAAATTGACATTGGCTGCTTCATGCGATCAACTCTGCCCTGCTTCTTGCGGTTATCCATCCACTTTTCATCAGTCCATTTAAGATTGGAAATGTCAACTACAACGTTTGCATTGTCCGGACGAACCTGGTCCTGATTTCCGTATGGATCTGCCTTATAAAGAATGTCACCATATCTTGTAAGAATCTGATATTTATAGATTGCACCTGGCATTACATCTGGAATGAAAAGCTCATAAACACCAGATACACTATGGATCTGCATTGGATTCAGAGCGCCGTCCCACATATTGAAATCACCGACAACAGAAACGCGACGAGCATCAGGAGCCCACACCGCGAAGTATGTTCCTTTAACGCCATCGATTTCCATTGGATGTGCGCCCATCTTATTATATACATCGTAGTTTTTGCCCTCAGCAAAAAGATATGCGTCAAAATCAGTAAACTGACCTTCGAATGCATATGGGTCTGCAGACTCAACAGTTGTACCATCATAGTACTCTGTCACAAATCTGTAAGCAGTTCCTTTAAACTTTTTCTTTGGGAAATATGCGCCGTAGAAGCCTTCCTCGCTTATCTTCTCCATTGGCATAAGAGTTTTGCCCTTTGGAGTTTTAATAGATACGCTCTGGCTGTGTGGCTTGAAACAGGTGATAACCTGACCATCACCATAATCATGATTACCTAAGAGATGCTTAGGTGCATTTATCTTGCCTTCAATCAACTCATCATAAAGAATCCAGTTGATCCAGTTCTGTAACTTATCCTTCATGTAACACCCTCCAAGTTCTTACTTTATGTTATAAATATACCTTCAAAAGAAATAGGAATGCTGCGTCTCCCCAATGACAACAACATTCCTAATTATTTTATCATTTATTAATTGATGGTGCAATGAAAATACCTTCCTTTTCAATGTCACGAACAAAAAAAGGCGCGGGATATTTCCCACGCCATTCTTATACTAATTATATAATTACTCAGCCATCTTGTTAACAGCAACTGTGAGACGAGAAATCTTACGAGCAGCTGTGTTCTTGTGATAGATGCCCTTGTTAGCAGCCTTGCTGATCTTTGAAATAGCAAGTGTAAGTGCTTCCTTTGCAGCAGCCTGATCTCCAGCTTCGATAGCAGCCTCAACCTTCTTGATAACTGTCTTAACTTCGCTCTTGATTGACTTATTTCTCATTTCTCTCTTCTTGCTTACAAGAATTCTCTTCTTAGCAGATTTAATATTTGCCATGTCTTAATTTCCTCCGGATTTTATCTAACTTTCGTGTTCCTGCTGCTTGCCAGTAACCTTCGCAGAAGTCAGCCGTTCTTCCGCAAAATGCTATCTGAAGAATTTCACTTAGCCAAGACACGTTCGGTGCATGGGTTAAATGCATCGGGCATATGAAATCCCAAACTACAGCAAATGAAATAATATCAAAATACGGCCGTGCCGTCAAGTGTTTATTTTAGGCTATTTCTGGCTTTTTGATATATGCGTCTCTATTTAATCAAATTAATTATCAGATTCTCGGCCACATCTCTATTTGTTATAATTCCCTGCGTCAGATTATAAAAAGCCTCATGACACAAGTCCACTGCCTTTATCAGCTCAGCATGAGTGTAGTTCGAACAGACTCTCAGAATTTTGTTTACATTATAGGTACCTATCTTCATGTGTTCATTTATCTGCGCCGCATTGAGTCCATCTTTTTTGTACTGACTCACTACCAGCAGCTGGTCGTACTGTCTTGTGATCATGAGAATAATAGATGCCTCTGTCCTCTTAAGTTGAAGCAGATCCAGATAATGCTTCAGCGCGCCGGAGCTGTTCTTATTCGCAATCTCTTCGCACATAATAAAAATCTTATCTTCTACAGAATCAGCACAAACGGCGGCCACATCTTCTGGCTCAACCGTACCCTTCTCCAAGCAATAATCATGGAGCTTCCTTGCTTCGTTTCTAAGAAGATACATATTCCTGTCATCGCCCACCGAAGAAAGCAGAAGGTCAGGAACCGAAAGCTTAACCTTAAGATCATCCTCGGCCAGGATCGAACCGATCCAGGTAACAAGAGTATCTGTATCTGGCGTATCAAATTCAAGACAACAGGCAAGCTCGTTCTTCGAAGCATGAAGATAATTTTTTCTTGTTTTATCAACCTTTGACTCACAGAAGATGACTATATTTGTTTCCGGAATCTGGTCCAGAGACTCAACTATCAAACTCTCTGATGTTCCAAAGAGACCGCTGTCTTCTACAATCACCACTCTATGCTCAGAAAGAAATGGCATTGTGATTGCATCGTTAAAAACTGTCTTCTCATCAAAGGTATCTGCACTATAGGAAGATGTATTCATATCGTCGCCTTCATTCGTAAGCGCCGCCTTAAGTTCATCACGGAACTGATTCACTAGGAATTTTTCCTCGCCAAAAAGAAGGTAAACTCGCGCAAAGCTACCCGATGCAATGTGTGATTTAATAGTCTTTATCGATCCGTTGGTCGGATTGACATAGCCTTTCTTTTTTTTCTTTTTATATTCTGCCATATTAAGTATCCTAAAACTGTCCCACAGGATCAGTTGGTATTATCTCTCGTAATATTATTAGCCCACTTGTGGCTAAAGAAATGTTTTAGCACCCAAGGCCACTTCACAAACTCATCTGTGCAGAGCAGGAAATAGACAACCATCACTGGAAGCTTAAACACAAATGCTGCCAGGAGACCAAGCGGCACTGCGTAACACCACATATCTATTGTATCACATTTGAAACCGAATTTACTATCTCCACCCGCTCTAAAGATTCCAGCTATAAGGCAGGTATTTACCGCAGTTCCTGTTATATAGTAAGAATTGATGATCATCATATATTTTAGATAGTCAAGGGCTCTATCCGTAAGCGATGCATGAGAAAGGGCAAATGGCATCAAAAGCAGTACTAAAACTCCGCCCATTATTCCTGTTATAACCGCCAGTCTCAGCAGTACATGGGACACTCGGATTCCCTCTTCTCGTTGATTCGCGCCCAGAAGGTGCCCGACAACAATTCCCGATGCCGAACCTATACCATAACACATGATGCAGCCAAGATTTCGGATTACATTTACTATGGAGTACGCCGCCACCGCGTCACTACTCATATGCCCTATGATCGCTGAATACACCGAAAATGCAAGCGACCACACCAGATCATTTGCGATAGCAGGAAGTGACATGCTAAAGAAATCCTTCTGAAGCAGTTTATGTCTTTCAAACATAGTTCTGAATGTAAGACTGACGCCCGGTCTGCTGAGTGACACTACGTAACAAGCAAACAACTGAACAAATCTACTGATTGATGTTGCAAGTCCTACTCCGACAACACCCAGCTTAGGTGCACCAAGAATTCCAAAGATAAAGACTGCATTTAATATTACATTACAAATCAAGGCAATAGCCTCGAGTATTGTGCTGGTTGTAACCTTGCCTATACATCTTAGGATGGACATATAAACTGCACTGACCGCCCAGAAAATAAGGCCTGGTGCCAGGAACATAAGGTATTTTGCTCCAAGCGCAACCAGTTCCTTGTCAGATGTGTAAATGAGCATCAAGTACTCAGGAAGTATCAGAGACGCCAGAAATCCCAGCACAGCTATACCAAGAGAAAACCTAAGGCCTATGCCCTCAATCTTCTCTATGGTTTTCAGATCACCTTTTCCATAATACTGGGCAGCGAGCATGGCAATTCCTGTTCCGATGCCATATAGGAACATGAAGAATATTCCTATCATGCTATTAGCCAGGGACACTGCACTTATTGCACTTTGTCCTACAGAATTTAGCATCAAAACATCGACACTGTTTACCGCAGCATCGATAACATTTTGCAAGACAATAGGGAGTGCTACCACTCCGATCTTTTTATATATTTCCTTACTTCCTCTATACCTACTAAACACAAAAACCTCCATCCCCTACACAGGATGATTATACCTTCTTTCTTATCGTCAAGGAATACCCTATTGAATTAAGATACCTAATTATAGTTTCAATCGTCCCGCTTGCACTAGTTTCTAGTCGACTTACAGCCTGCTGTGATAATCCCGTCATATTACTAATATCTTTCTGAGTAAGCGATTCGGCTTTTCTCGCATCAATAATTTCCTGCTTAAATTCCATTTCAGCTTCAAATAATTCATGTTGTTTACGTAGAAGATCATCTTCCGATATTAATTCTTCTATTATCTTTTTTTCCTTTTTGCTATCTCTTTTTTTCAACATATTTACGCCTCCTAAATCAACCCTTCTTTATAGTACATCATAATTGATGTATTTGCAATTCTTGTTTTAATGCAAAATAACTGCTCCATCCTCATCTGTACGTAGGATTTGCACGCCTCCTTCTTTGTATCTCTCCAGTGTTTCGGGGGCAGGGTGTCCGTAGTTATTTCTTCTTCCAACAGAGATAACTGTGATTTCGGGATCATACTCTTCAATAAACTCTTGAGAGCTAGAATACTTAGAGCCGTGATGAGGACTCTTTAAAATTCTATTTGTAGTTTTATTATTGTTTATTTTATTAATTAGTTTACTTTCTATCTCACTACTTATATCCCCCGTATAAAGAATCTCATACTCTTTCCCTATCAACTTTAATACCAAGGAATAGTCGTTACCTTCTTTAACACCTGAAACCTCTGAATCCACATCCGGATAAATCACCTCAAATCTCTCATCCACTACATCCCCTGCGCCAAGCTCAATTATCTTCACTTCTTCTCTAAAGCAAGAACCATTGTCTTTTGCCACCTCTTTATCATCACATACACTTTTCTTCACCTCACCTCCACAGACTTTCTGTATCCTCTCGTAATTTTCATTCACCTCTGTCCCTTCGGCTACAGCCACATAATCAACATCAATTCCATACAAATCCCGATTCTCGAGCAAGTAGATAATTCCATTCATATGGTCGCTATCCATATGTGAAATGAAGATGCACTTGATGTGCGTCATCCCATAGTACTTCAGCGCCGGAATCAAGGTGTACCTTCCCACATCTTCCGAACTAGAAGATCCGCAATCCACAATGTAATTGTCCCCCTTCATATGAATTATGCTTCCATCCCCCTGACCAACATCCAGGAAAACAACACAAGAACTCAGCCTGTTCACCAGCTTCACACTTCCTATACAGAAAGTGCAAAGCAGCACAAATACACCTAGCAACGACATCAGCACAACCACTCTCCACTTCTTGCCAAAGTCCGTCATAATAAATGCCTTCCTTCTGTAAAGGAAAATGTAAGCTCCCGCAACAACTCCTCCAATCACAAGATAAATAACCAGAAGGTGAATAATGCTCACATGCCCCGTGCCAACAATCGCCGCAGGAACCTTAAGAAACTCCACGCACAAAAACCTGTAAAAACTCAGCAGTTTCTTGCACACCCAAATAGGAATCACAAGAATAGGTCCGCCAATTGCCCCGATCAGTCCGCAAGCCACCACCACCGTCAGCAACGGAACCACAATAAAATTCAGCAGAAGCGCCAGAATAGGAACCTCATAATAATTCATGATTACCAGCGGCAGCATCCAAAGATTAATACTTATACTGATGAGCAGTCCCTTAACAAACCTGTGCACCCATCCTCTCGGACCCTCCTTCAGCCAGCGAAAACTGTAATGATCAAGAATCAGCTTATCCAGCTCCATTCCCGTTATCACTCCCATAACCGCACTAAAACTCATAAGCATCCCGCTTGTAGTAAGGCTCTCAGGATTAATAATTATCATGACCAGAAGAGCCTCCATCATACTGGTTGGCAGATCCGGCATCCGACCAAAGACAAATGCCAGCCTGGATATACTCAGCATCAAAACAGCCCTGAGGGTCGCCGCCGACATTCCTGTCATGATTCCATAAGCGACCACAAAAATAATCACGATTATTGAAGCCGGCCTCTTCCTCACGCCAAGTAACGCTATAAAGGTTTCAAAAACTCTTGCAATCAGCGCCACATGCAACCCGGAAATTGCAAGGATGTGCGCAATTCCACACCGCTGAAACATTATCTTTGTATTTGTATCAAGCTCGCTCCTATCACCTAAAAGCATGGTCTTCAGAAGGCTTGCATCTTCTTCGCCAAATGCTATCTCCAGCCGCCGTGCCATCCAGCATCTGATGCTGTAAAGCCCTGCACGGATCCAGCCTCTCCTGGTTGTATCAACCTCTATATTTTCCGCGCTTAATTCATAACGTATCCCCTTGCCCAGCAGGTATCTTTCCCTATCAAAGCTTCCCGGATTTGAACTTCCTTCAGGCCGTGTCAGATATCCCCGAATTACCGCATAATCTCCTGGCTTTAAGCCCACGCCTCTTCTACTATCTTCTCCATCAAAAATATACTTATCAGAATCCTCATCAGAATCGCCATCACTAAAGCTCTCTTCCTCCAGCATCTGATTCATTATCAGTCGTCCATCTTTAGCCCTGAGATACACTTTGTTGTATCCATCCTTCTCTTCTATGTCTGTTACATATGCAACAAACACCGTCTTTTTTCCAGAACTATAAATCTCCTCAAACCCACTATTTCTCTCGCCTGTATAGTATCCGACGCTCCAGATTACCCCTAAAAAGAGAAACAAAAAAAGCAACAAATTGTTGCTTTTTTTCTTGGTGCACTTAGCACTTACGTATACAATTATAGTTCCAACTAATATTGTCAAAGCGGATAGCCAAATGCTCTCCTCCGCCAGGCGGTATGTCAGCTCGCCCAGGACGAACATAATACCACACATTAGTAGTGGTCTTCTCAAACAAATCCTCCCTTTATTCTGATTATCGCTTTTCTTCACTGATCATCAACGATCATCCATCACTCATCATAATAATAAAATGATGCATCTGTATAAGTTCCTTTTTCAATCAATTTACCAGCTGGGTCCTGAAGAGTAATCTCTACACTTCCTGCTTCAAGTCCCTTTATACTCTTTACTATTGCAGCCTGATTCAGAAGTACTGTCTCTTCTGAAGTCTTATCCTCTACATTTATGATGAGCGAAATGTTTCTATTCTCATCAACAGAAAATCTATCTATCGTGAGCCCCTGGCTGAGAGTCATATTTTCTATAACCTCCTCAAGCGCCGCCGACAGATTATCAGGCTGTACAAGCTGGTATCTGTCTTCATCAGGAACAACCTCTGTATCTGTTGCATGATAAAGCTGGACTGTTCCAGCCTTTGCAAGTACAGACTCTGTTGAAACCTCCTGCTCAGCATCGTCCTTTCCACATGCAGCAAGGCATCCTAGCGCAAAGCACATAACCATTGCCATTACGAACAGTCTCTTTATACTCATATTTACTTTTTTCTTGTAAATATCCTTCATCTATTTTTCCTTACTTAATATCCAGCGGTATCTTTACTGTGAATGTAGTTCCCTTACCAGATTCACTATAAAGCTTGATCGTACCCTTATGGGCATTAACAATTCCTCTTGTAATAGAAAGACCAAGTCCGGTTCCACCCGTATCACGGCTTCTGGCCTTGTCGACTCTGTAGAACCTGTCAAATACTCTGTCCTTTGCATCCTCAGGAATACCAACTCCCGAATCCGCAACCTTGATATAGAAATAACGGTTGTCTGCGTTCAGACTGCATTTAATCCAGCCATTATCAACATTATACTTAACAGCATTCTCTATCAGGTTTGAAATTGCAAGAGACAGCTTAACCTGATCAACCCTGGCAATTACTTCGCGGTAGCTCTCATAACTAAGGTCAATCCCCCTCTGCTTAGCCAGTGGTCCAACTGTCTTAACGATAGTTTCCATCATCTCATTTATATCTGCCTCTTCCAGGTTCATCTCTGTAGAATTGTTGTCCGTCTTAACAAGAGTAAGCAGATCGTTGATGATCTTTGTTTCTCTATCAATCTCGTCCACGATATCGCCCATGAACTCTTTATAGTCCTCGGCAGATGCAGTCTCATTCTGTGTCAGTGATTCAGCCAGAACCTTCATAGAAGTTATAGGTGTCTTAAGCTCGTGAGATACGTTCGAAACGAATTCAGATCTTGTCTGATCGATGGTCGCCAGTCTCTCAAGAACCTCGTTATAATTCTCAGCCAGCACCTGAATCTCCACAAAGCCCTCTTTCTCAGGAAGTCTCTCCTGAAGATTACCCAGTGCAGCATGCATTATCTTTTCGTTAATATCATGAATATCTGAAACAACTCTCTTCGAAACAATACCTGTCAGGAAAATATCAACAAGCAGAACAAACAGCAGAAGCAGAAAAGCATGGTCCGCCGCCTTATCAATCTTTGTATTTGATTCGATAAGGGAAGCCCTGTAAATTAAAGTTCCATCAATATTTCCGCCCTTGACAATAGGCAGCATAATGACTGTATCACTCTCAGTATCATAACGGATTTCCTTCGCATTACCCATCATAACATCCATCACATTTTTATTAATGATAAATGCGTCCTGGGAGGTTTTTTCTGTATCTTTAACAACCTTGTATTTACGGTTGATGATCAGAAGTCTTCCGCCCTGAACCTCGGCAGCTTCATCTACTTTGAACTTAAGACTTTCATCAGTGTCAATTCCCTCAACACCGGTATCACTCATTATATTTACAATATCCGTCGAACGTCTGTCAGCATCTTGTCTTACATCCCCATACAAACTGGACTTATATACATAAACGAAAAGCGCAGTAAGAACAGCCAGCGATAAAAATATCACCAGTGACATGGTTAGCATCATGTAAGTTTTGATTCTTAAACGTCTTCTCAAAATCTTAATCCTCTAAAGCTTTATATGCTTCCTCGTAGAAAATTTCCTGCGCATTTATAGCAGGCTTTGTATGTCTCACATATTTATATGTTCCATCAGATCTAAGCACTCTCGCCTTAACATTATCATTCATCTGAGTATTGAACATATCTCTTACGCGGTCTCTTATATCTGGGTCATAAATAGGTGTTGCCACCTCAACTCTTCTGACAGTATTACGTGTCATAAAGTCAGCGGAGCCAATATACATCTCCTCGCGCTCGCCCTTACCAAAGATATAAATTCTTGAATGCTCAAGAAATCTTCCAACTATGCTGACGATCTTAATATTATCAGTCTTTCCAGGTATTCCAGGATGGAGACAGCAGATGCCTCTGATTACCATCTCTATCTGAACTCCAGCCTCAGATGCCTCAATAAGTTTATCAATGATCTTTTTATCTGTAAGAGAATTGATTTTAACGCCGATATAGCCTTCGCCACCATCCTGTGCAATCTGTATTTCTCTTGCAATCTTATCTATTACTTTATTCTGAAGACATTTTGGTGCAACCAGCAGATGTTCTGTACGCTTCATAACTTCTCCAATAGTGAGAGTATGGAACACTCTTGCAGCCTCCGCTCCAATCTTCTGATCAGCAGTCATAAGGCTGAGATCCGTATAAAGTCTGGCCGTCTTCTCGTTATAATTTCCTGTACCAATCTGTGTAATGTACTTCACATCTCTGCCCTTCTTCATGGTAATAAGACAGAGCTTGGAATGTACCTTCAGTCCATCAAGTCCATAAATTACATGGCAGCCTGCATCTTCAAGCATTCTGGACCATCCAATATTATTCTCTTCGTCGAATCTGGCCTTAAGCTCCACCAGAACATCAACCTCTTTACCATTCTCAGCAGCTTCAACAAGAGCGCTAACAACCTGGCTATGCTTAGCCAGTCTGTAAAGAGTCATCTTAATTGAAACAACATCCGGATCATTTGCTGCCTCGCGAAGAAGATCAAGAAATGGTCTGATGTTTTCATATGGATAAGAAAGCAGCTTATCCTTCTCAAGAATCTGAGGAATAAGTGGCTTTGTATCATCCAGGCAAGCTGGCTTTTGCGGAATTCTCTTCTCAAAGAAAAGATCCTTCTCATGTCTCAGCATATCCTGTATATCAAACATGAATGACATATCAAGAGGTGCTGTTGTATGGAAAATCATTTCCTTATCGATCTTGAAAAATGCTGCAATGCTCTTGATAACCTTCTTATCAATATCTCTTGTATATTCAAGTCTTACAGGCTCGAGCTTACGACGAAGCTTAATAACCTCTGCCATATGATCCCTGTAATTCAGCTCTTCATCATAAACCTTGTCCGCATCAATATCTGCATTTCTTGTAACGCGCACAAGTGATTTGCAGGTAATATTATAGCCCGCAAAAACCTCAGGAAGATAATGGAGAATAACCTCTTCAGCAAGCATGTATTTGCCACTGCTTCCTGGAATTTCAATAAGTCTGGAGAACATTCCGTTATTACATGGAACTATTCCGAATCTGGCTTTTCCACCCTTTGTTTCAAGCACTGCAGTTGCACAGATTTCCTTATTCTTTATAAAAGGAAATGGCCTCTTCTTGCTGATAGTAAATGGAGAAAGAAGTGGAAGGATTTCTCTATCAAAAAATCCATGAATATACTCGCCTTCCATTTCATTCAGGTCAGCAAAATTTACAATCTTGATTCCCTTCTTCTCTACCTCACGCATAAGCTTGGCATAGGATTCATCCTTGCGAATTCCCAGCTCTCTAACTCTCTCGCGGATAGCCTCCAGCTGTTCAGATGCAGTCATCTGTGTTTTGTTTTCTTTTGGATTATCCTCAAGAAGCATCTGGTCATGAATAGAACCAACTCTTACCATGAAAAATTCATCCAGATTAGTCTGGTAAATTGACATGAAAGTAAGTCTTTCACAAAGTGGATTTCTCTTATCCTCCGCCTCTTCAAGAACTCTCGCATTGAATCTTAACCAAGATAATTCTCTGTTCTCATATAGTTCATTCAAAGTAACACCCCTCCCAAAGTCTATAAAACCTTAAAGATTTCATCTCCTTCATAAAAATTCAGAGATCTTTTTATTTTGTTATCCTCACTATGAACCAATCTGCTCTTCTCTGTAGTAAGTCTGCCTGCAACGCTGTATTTAATACCCCTTTGATGTAAAACATCCTCCAGCCGCTCCAGGTTCTCCTGATGACAAAGTGCGGTAACTCCGCCTGTACCCAGCAGTTCATATGGATTTATATTACAATATTCCGCAACCTCAATAGTGTCCTGTCTGATAAGAACCTTTTCATGGAGTACATCCACCCCAAGTCCCGTGTGTTCAGCCAGCTCCACAAGGTTTCTATAAATGCCACCGAAGGACACATCATGAATAAAATGCGCTCCTCCCTCGATAAGGGCATCACAAATCTCAGCAATGCATCTTTCCTCATCCGGCATAATAGCTTTTTCTATATAGCTTCTGGCAAATCTATCTGCCATATTTTTATTCTTACAAATTAAAGATGCTCCGTAATGTCCGGCATCTCCGATCATTAAAATGCTATCTTCAGCTCGAGATTTATCGCTCAGCTGTTTCAAAACCTTTTCATCAGTTTTTCCAAAAGCGGTGATAGTTACAGTGCAGTCATCGCCCTCACCGAAACAGGCTGTGTTCCCTCCAGCAATAACTACACCCTGCTTCTTAACAATGTCCGTAAGAAAGTGCATCATATCCCTGAGAGTCTGTTCCTCCACCTTTTCGCCAGCCTGAATGTTTATCATTATCTTTTCAGGCTTTGCTCCAGAAGTGGCAAGATTATTCACTGCTCTTATATAAGCCATTTCAGCATCTCCGCTGGAAATGCCAACCGCCGCTATAAGAACAGAAGGCGAGGATGTCTTATCCAGCACGGAGTAGTCTGTTCCTACGTCCGTGCCGGCTATTTCATTCCTCGCTATATGCTTTAAAATGCTTCTTTTAATTATTCTTGTATTAATTGTACCTTTGTTCATCTAATTACTCTGTTGGAGTCTCAGCAGGAGGTGTATCAGATGCTGCAGGTTCAGCTGGAGCAGCTTCGCCTTCTCCGCCGCCTTCACCTTCGCCTGTGTTGTCATCTTCATCTTCTGTCTCTTCGCCTTCTTCACCCTCTTCTTCTTCAGGTGGATCAGTATTTACAGAAATCTTTGTAGCACTTGCCTGGTACTTACTCTTGTTGATACAAACCTTATCAACCTCAACTCCGTCTTCATAAATATGCTTCCAGAGCTCGCCTGTATAACCAGTTACAGCTGCTGCTGTAACCTCTTCAGTTCCTGGCTCCAGAGATTTATCCTCTGTATAAATTGGTTCATCAGGAGGATTGATAACTCCTGTCTGAATAGATTCGAACTCGATAGTTCTGTTTGCAGGTCTATATTCCTCACCATAAATATTGAAGCTAAGGTTTGCACCATCATAAAGTGCTTCGATATAGATAGGGGCATCCAGATTATTTCTGAGCTTAAGATCCAGAACACCACCAGCTATAGCTGCATCAGCAGCGATTGGAACATAAGAAACTCTAAGGCTGTGGCAGTTTCTCTGAACTACTTCAAGCTCAGCTCTGATAGCCGCATTGTAAAGTGTTGTAGCAACCTGACAAACACCACCACCGGCACCATCAACAACCTCAGTACCTACATATGTATGAGCCATCTCATATCCGTTACTTGTATCGATAGGTGCTATACAGTTATAAACAGAAATCTGCTCTCCTGGGAAAAGAAGATGTCCGTCCACAAGAGATGCTGCTCTCTGTACATTGTTCTTTCTAGATGCACCACTGCTTGAGTAGCTTGTTGTATATGTACCAAGAAGGTCAGTAACTCTAGCTATCTGCTGCATCTTCTCGCTTCCAGAATTATCTGCCATTACGATTGCAGTCTTAACCTTTGCTCCTGAATATCCCTTCTCGTTGATAGCTGTATCAATAGCAGCCTTTGTAGCTGCCGCATCAACGCTTACAGAATCACCCTCTACGATAACTTTAACTGAACCATCCTCGTGCTTATCAAGGCTATATTCATTATCACCACTCATGGCAGCGCCAATTCCATTTTCAATAACCTGGCTAAGCGCGCTTACATTTACACCCTTTGTAATTTCAAAATCAACAGGTGTATTTTTGAGTGACTCAATATCCTTATATCTCTTCAGGATATTTCCTGAATTTCCATAAGCAAGAGCCTTCTGAATTACTTCCTCAGTATCATCAGTAAGACCGATATTATTCAGGGTAGTATCAACATCGCCATACTGACTTGTCAGAGAAACTGCTGCATCTCCAATGCTTGCATTTCCTCCAAGCTCCTTTTCTGCTGTAGAAAGTGACATTCCACCAACGTCTATTCCGTTGATTGTAATGTTATCTCTGATAACAGATTCATTTGTTGAAATCAGCATATCGCTATCAGTCTGAGTAGCGCCTTCGGCATTTACTCTGACAGCTGGGGTAGCTATCATAGCTGCGATAAGAAGTGCTGATACAACACTTGCTGTTTTTCTTCTAATTATTCCTCTCATGTATTTTTCCTCTTTTATATAAATGTATTGAAAAGCCCTTTTATTAATAAGTAATTAGAATGCTGTAACAAGAAGTCCTATTACCATTCCAAATACGATGATACCACATATAATTACTAAAAGAATTCTGGCACCCTTTTTTCTTTTCTTGCTAAAATCTATCATTTTTCTCTTCCTTTCTATAAGACTCTTTATTATGAATCTTTTCTTCTATTTTTGCAAACTTCTGCTAATGGACAGTTTGAACATTTAGGTCTTCTTGCTATGCATATCTCTCGACCAAGTGCAATCGCCTGGAAGTTGTAAAGTATCCATTGTTCCTTTGGCAGAATCTTCATTAGTTCGAATTCAACCTTGACTGGATCATCTTCCTTTGTAAGACCCAGGAGTTTCGTAACTCTTTTCACATGAGTATCCACCACTATGGATTCAATTCCGTATACATTCCCCCTGACCACATTTGCGGTCTTTCGACCAACGCCTGGAAGGCTTGTAAGTTCATCAATATCTGATGGAACTTCTCCGCCAAAATCTTCCAGCAAAACCTTAGCGCAGGCTATTATATTCTTGGCTTTATTATGATAAAAACCCGTAGAGAATATATCTTTCTCGAACTCCTTTATATCAGCATTTGCAATATCCGTCAACTCTGGATATTTTTTGTAAAGCTCCCTTGTTACAAGGTTTACTCTTTCATCTGTGCACTGGGCTGACATAATGGTCGCAAAAAGCAACTGCCATGGTTTTTTATGGTCATATTCCAGATAGCAATAAAGGTCAGTGCCATATGCTTCATTTAGTTTTTCGCAAACAAGTGCGGCACGTTCCTTTTTTGTCATCTTTTTTTCCTTAATAGTAATTCTTGGTTTAACTAAGGCTGTCAATAAGCTGCTGAGCTGCACGTCCAGACATTCCGCCGTGGCTTACGCTCCACTTATTAGCAAGCTCCATAAGTTCTTCTTCGGTAATATCCACTTTACTGGAAGCCAGCGTTCTTACTATCTCCTCATACTCCTTTTTGTTAGGACGCATATAAGGAATAGTTACACCAAATCTGCTTACAAGCGAAAGCTTCTCCTGGAGTGTATCTGAACGGTGCTTATCAAGTTCCACATCGTTTGTATCATTCCAGGTTTCGCGAATCAGATTGCGGCGGTTTGAGGTTGCATATATGAGCACATTATCCGGTCTTGTTTCCAGACCACCCTCAATAACTGCCTTAAGGTATTTATATTCAGTCTCATCTTCTTCGAATGAAAGGTCATCCATATAGATGATGAAACGATAATTTCTATTTTTAATGCTGGAAATAAGTGGAGCCAGAAGCTTCATCTGGTGCTTATAGAGCTCTATCATTCTAAGTCCATCATCATAATATTCGTTGATGAGGGCCTTTATACTTGTGGACTTTCCGGTTCCAGCATCACCGAAAAGAAGTACATTATTTGCAGGATTTCCTGCTATAAAGCTTTCTGTATTCTCACGAAGACGGGTCTTCTGTATCTCATAACCAACCAGATCATCCAGCTTCTTCTTGTCAGTATTCTTAACTGGTGTACAGCTAATGCCTCTTCCTATCTGGAAATCTATACCCTTCTTCGTCTTCACTTCTATATTTGCCTGAGGAGCAACTTCTGCAATTCTGAATGCAGCATTCAGACCAAGCATTCCAACTCCGTAGGCTTTATAGAATTCCTTCACAAGATCAAGAAGCATTTCTGCAGCAACATCATCTGCAGACTTATCTTTAAAGTTTTGAGGGAATTTCTTTTCCTCTTCAAAAACATAGTTTATTGCTTCTATAGAATCGCTGACATCTCTGACCTTCTGTGAAACACTTCTATTATAAACCTGATGTCTCTTATGAACCGACTTGTAATTAGTAATAGTAGAGAAGCAGTCAATCTCAAGAGTTCTTTCAAGTTTCTGAAAATCATAATTATAAAGATGGTTGAAAATTCTCATATCTTCTCTGGCAAAATTATTAACGCTTCCTTCCACTGTTCCTGCTCTTTCAGCAGTAAGCGAAAATGGATTCTCGTTTGTCACCAATGTATAAGCAATATAATCATGCCACAAGTTCTTATCAAAGCCATAGTCTGTGGCGATCTCGAGAAGCTTGTGAATCTCTCCATATATTCGACTAATGAGAGCCTGTTTGTCGTAGTCGCCACTTTCGAAGTCGCGGATGATCTCACTGAAACCAAGGATAATGCTATCCTCACCCAGCTCTCTATACATCATTAGTTTTGGTAATTCTTTATACACTATGAAAAACCTTTCTCTTAATAACTCTTAGAATAGAAGTAAGTTCTTCCATTTTAAGTGCAAGCGCCATACCAAAGTATGTTCCCGCACCAATTATCACAAGTATCAAAACTTCCAGCAGCATCATCTTCTTTGTTTCCACTGAGAAGTTGTGTTCAAAAACAATCAGGCTGGCTGTTGTTACAATAAACATCACAGCACTGCATATGAGCATTCTTCCAAATGAACTCTGTATTTCTTTTTTATTAATTCCCCCAACTCTTCTCTTTAAGAAGTATGTCTGGGTAAATGCACTCGCAAGTCCTGCTAAAGAGTAAGCCATAGGAATACCTTTTGAACCAAATGGCTTAACCAGAATAACTGTAAGCAGCATATTCAGAAGCAGGATAAATATGTTAATTCTTACAGGAGTTTTTGTTTCTTTAATCGCATAAAAGCCCTGAAGAATAACCTGTCTTATTGAATAACCTATCATTCCGACACTGTAAACTGCCAGAGTCCGGAAAGAACGGATACATTCTCTTCTGAGAAGTTTCCCTGTAAATAAATAGCTCTTACAAGCGGAACCCTGATGGCCATTATTCCTACTGCACAAGGAAGAATAACGAAGGACACATTTCTTATTCCTAAGGAAAGGTCATTTTTATATTCCTCCAAATTGCCATTTGTGAAATGTTCAACCATTGTTGGGAATATAGACATTGCAATTGCATAAGCAAATATATTGATAGGCAGCTGCATAATACGCTGCGCCTGAACAATATTCGAAAGTACACCCTCTCCTAAAGAAGATGCAAACCAACGGTTTACTACAAGGTTTATCTGAGTAACACCGATTCCTATTACTACTGGACCAAATAGTCGGAAGAATTGTCGAACTCCCTCGTGGTCCATATCAATTACCTTCTTATATTGGAAACCATGCTTGTAAATAGGGAACAACTGAACGGCTAAATTTACAATTGCTCCAAGCACAACACCCACAGCAAAACCGGCTATTCCGGCGCCAAGTGTAAGAAGAAGTACACCAACAGATATTATGGTGATGTTATAAAGCACCGCACCAATTGATGGCGGTGTAAAGTCCTTATAGGACTGAAGTATTCCCATGCATATGCCGGTTAAGCACATGAAGAAACACTGAACAAACATTATTCGAGTAAGTATAATTGTTAAATCTACCGCGCTGTCTTCCCAGTTTTTAAAATTAACAACTAGTGGCAAAATACCAGGCGCAAAGATTATTCCGATAATACAAAGTAAGGCAGCAACGATCGCAACAATGTTAAGAATCGAGCTAGCCATCTTGTATCCATCTTCATATTTTTTCTCCGCAATATATCCACTGAAAACAGGAATAAATGCCGCAGAAAGACCGCCGCCAACCAGGATAGTATAAATCAAATCCGGAATGGTAAATGCGGCATTATAAGCATCCGTAGTCGCACTCATATCAAATACGGATGACATTATAATATCTCTAACGTATCCAAGTATACTGGATAGGAAGTTTGCAATTACGAGAATGCCCGCGGCCTTCATTACTCCGGCCTGGGCATTCTTCTTTGTCTCACTCATACAATACCTACTGTATTATTTATTCTGAACGTATGCATCCATAGCTGCAGCTGCCTTTTTACCAGCACCCATAGCAAGGATAACTGTGGCTGCACCTGTTACGGCATCTCCACCAGCAAATACACCTTCTCTTGTAGTGGCTCCCTCTTCATCTGCAACAAGACATCCACGCTTATTTGCTTCCAGACCATCTGTCGTGCTTCTTATAAGCGGATTAGGAGAAGTACCTATAGCTACAATGAAGCAGTCTGCCTCGATCTCGTTAATCTTACCTTCAACAGGAACAGGACTTCTACGACCTGATTCATCAGGTTCTGAAAGTTCCATCTCCTGACAACGGATAGCCTTAACTCTTCCTTCTTCTCCTACTACTTCTATAGGATTATTAAGGAGCTTAAAGACAATTCCTTCCTCCTGAGCATGTTCTACTTCTTCTTTACGAGCTGGAAGCTCTTCCATAGAACGTCTGTAAACGATAGTTACATCTGCACCAAGTCTCTTTGCAGATCTCGCTGCGTCCATTGCAACGTTACCACCACCAACAATAACAGCCTTCTTTGGATGCTCGATAGGTGTCTTTGAATCATCTCTAAATGCCTTCATAAGATTAATTCTTGTAAGGAACTCATTTGCTGAATAAACACCATTTAAGTTCTCTCCAGGAATGTTCATAAATCTTGGAAGACCAGCACCTGAACCAATAAAGATTGCTTCATATCCAAAATCATCAAAGAGTTCATCTACTGTAATAGACTTACCGATGACTACGTTTGTTTCAATCTTAACGCCGAGAGCTTTAAGTCCATCAACTTCCTTCTGAACGATTGCCTTAGGAAGACGGAACTCAGGAATACCATAAGCAAGTACTCCACCAGGTGTATGAAGTGCTTCGTAAATAGTTACTTCGTAACCCTTCTTTGCAAGGTCAGATGCACAAGCAAGACCTGCAGGGCCACATCCGATAACTGCGCACTTATGCCCGTTTGGTTCTGGCTTAACTGGAGGTGTTGTTACATTCTGGTTGTGCCAGTCAGCAACAAATCTCTCAAGACGTCCGATAGCAACAGGCTCGCCCTTAATGCCTCTTACGCACTTAGATTCACACTGTCTTTCCTGTGGGCAAACACGTCCGCAGACAGCTGGAAGTGAGCTGGACTTGTTGATAACCTGATAAGCTCCTTCGAAATCTCCATCAACAATCTTCTGAATAAATTCAGGGATGGAAATCTGAACTGGACATCCTTCCATACATGGATGGTTTTTACAATTGAGACAACGCTGTGCCTCGTCAATAGCCTGCTCCTCTGTATATCCGAGAGCAACCTCTTCAAAATTCTTATTTCTTACATTTGGATCCTGTGAAGGCATAGGATTCTTATCCATTCTCATATTAGGCATCTCTCTACACCTCCTTACCAAGCATGTTGCATGCTTCTTCTCTGGCCTTTAGCTCGAAAGGTTTATAAACAGCACCTCTTGCCATAGCCTCGTCAAAATCTACTTCAAATCCGTCAAAGTCTGGTCCGTCAACACATGCGAACTTAGTCTCTCCACCAACAGTGAGACGGCAGCATCCGCACATTCCTGTACCATCAACCATGATAGGATTCATACTAACTACTGTCTTAACGTTATATTTCTTTGTAGTCATAACTACGAACTTCATCATGATCAGTGGTCCGATAGCTATAACTTCATCAAATTCTTCACCATTCTTGATGAGCTCTTCCAGTGGTGCTGTAACAACACCCTTTTCTCCAGCAGAACCATCATCAGTCATAAGAATGTAATTATCTGATGCAGCTCTAAACTCATCTTCTAATATAATAAGGTCTTTGTTTCTGAAACCAACGATAGATGTTACTGAACATCCAATATCATGAAGTTTCTTTGCAACTGGATATGCGATAGCGCAACCAACACCACCACCTACAACTGCAACCTTCTTCAGACCTTCAACCTCGGTGGCATTTCCAAGAGGTCCTACAAAGTCGTGAATGTATTCACCAGCATTCAGCGAATTAAGTATTTCTGTTCCTGCTCCAACGATCTGGAAGATAATAGTAACTGTTCCCTTTTCCCTATCGTATCCTGCGATAGTCAGTGGAATTCTTTCCCCATCTTCGGTAGCTCTGAAAATGATGAACTGTCCCGGTTCAGCTTTTCTAGCTACAAGGGGTGCCTCAACTTCCATCAGTGTAACTGTTGGATTAAGAGACTCCTTTCTTACAATCTTGTACATCTTTTACACTCCTTTGTAATTTTTAAAACTATTACAATGCCTTCCAGTTATGAAGGAAAAGCGGAGTCGGAGGGATTCGAACCCTCGTGCCCCGGAGGGCAAACGCATTTCGAGTGCGCCCCGTTATGACCACTTCGATACGACTCCAAGTTTAACTTTTTAATTATAAGATAAAAAAACAGGGTGTTCAACCCTGTTTTTAAAGAAAAATGCTATATTTTTGCCGTTTATTGGCCAATTCTTGTATATGCATTACCTGCAACAACTGCCAAAGCCATCAAAATGCCCAAGCCGATGATCAGCCACATAACTCCAACCTCTTTTCGAGTAGCAGAAACTGTAGCCTTATAATCATGGAAAATAGATAAACTTCTCATTTTATCCAGCACTTTTTTCTGTTCATCCGTCATGAATCCAGAATCATCCGAAGCAAGATTTCCGTCTTTCTTATCTAGTCCCTCAACAGCCACCAGCTCGTAGAAGGTATCGTACTCCATAATTGTCTTCTTAAGGAATTTCTTTTCATCCTGGAATGAGATGATATCATTACTCTTTCTATATTCTTCGAGCCCCTTGTCACTTGTAAGGATTCGGTACTGCCCTAAATAATTAGTATAGTTTTTAACCATTCCTGGAAGAAGGAAAACTTCGCAGATTATTGCGATTGGGTAAACAGCTATGCTTATAACTGTTCCAAATACCGCGCAAAGCCCACCGAACATATTTTGAAAACTACCCAGATAAATAAAAACCTGAAGAAGTAAAAATACCGCAAAAGGAATAAAGAAAACGATAAGCATTATCCTCTTTGCAGTCTTAAGATCATTTCGAACATCTTCCTGTCTATAAACCAGAGATTTCAGCTGTTCCTTGTACTGAACATAATTAAAATCTATCTGGTCTTTAAGAGCATTGAAGGTATCTAAATAACCACCGTCGCCCTCGGTGGTTTCGTACTTATACATACCAACAAAATTCTTCTCATCAACATATTCTGAAGGCTGTATCAAAACCTCTGTTTCAGATAGTTTATACATTTTTCATTCCCCACTTTCCACATAACTAAATATACTCCTGTTTGCTTTTTTTAACAACTAAAACTATACTTAGTAAGGAGAGGGAGGGCTTTAATATGGAACTGAAAAAGACACCGGAGCATTACGAGGTTCCGGGAACAGAAAATCTTAAAATGAATGATATGGGATTCTTTGAAAAGAAGGAATCCGACGAGAAAAAACCTGAAGGAAAATATAGCAACGACTATTCCAGAAGTAGTTCAAATACCGGCTACGCAGGAATGTATGCTCCTGACTATGATAAAGGAATAGAGAGAAATTCATTTAAGATCAGTGAAGAACAAGCCGAGAAAGCTCTTTCACTTTCTGAGGTAGAAAAGCGCAAAAGGAATGCATTTATCATGTTCATTTCTGCTATCATTGTTTATGTTCTTTACCTTGTCTTTATTTCATTAATGGCAAAGGCATGCTTTTCAGATAGAGTTGACATTATGGCCAATCTCAAAGCTCTTAAAGCTCCTTTTATTGTGGCCCAGGTTCTATTTCTTATAGATGCCCTCATTGTCTATACATTCGGCGAAAAGAAACTCGGCCTTTTCGTTTTCGCAGTTCTATTTGGCGTGTTCTATCCAATATATCGTCATAAGGTTGCATCTGGCTCTCTTGTAGGAATAATCCCTACCGCTATTATAGCCTTTTCTTTTGCAATGGTTTTCGCAACAGCTCTCAGTGCTCATGATAAGTATGGCACAGTTCTTGATATTGAGGACCAGGATACTCGTCACGCCATCGCTGATCTCTATGAGCAGAAGTCTGAAAATAATCACTCTATCGAAGTAAGTCTCAAGAAACATCTTGAAATTAAAAACGCCACCTATTCAGAGGAGACCGGAGTTCCGGTACTCACACTGATTGGTGACGGTAATATTTCTGTTAATGACATTTCTACTCCAGGCAAGAATACCATCGATACTCAGATTACATTTACTAAATCAGAGGAAACCAAGAAATATGAAATCTCCGGTGTAACCCTGAATGAAGTAGAACTTAACGAGCGTCTGCTGGCATCCTACTGGGATAGAGTTCTTAACAATTATTGATATATAACAACCTTTGTTCCACTTGGAATGTTGTTGTAGATATACTTAGCATTTTCAATATCAAGTCTGATGCATCCATGAGAAGCTGTGATTCCAAGTCTTCCGTCCTGAATACTTGACATACTGTTTGGATTATAGAGAACTGAATGGAACAGGATTTCTCCTGAAATCTGTGTTGCATACCAGCAAGTATAACCCTTCTCTTCTCCAAAGTGATATGTATGTCCACCTAATGAATATGTTCCATTTGGTGTTGCATATCCGTCTGTACAAGAAAATGTCTTGATAGTCGCCCAATTCCCCTGTGAACCCTGGAAAATATATACTGTATGTGTAGAACGATTAACAAATATAAGATAATTCGTTGCGCTTGTATAACTCTGAGCTTTCTGAGCAGCTGGATCGACAATTCCGCCATCAGTTCCTAAGTTATATGTTACTCCTCCATCTGTAATTGTACCTGTCTGCATTACTCCACTTGAATTAAAGTAATACCAATATCCGCCGTAACTAGCCCAACCATTAGCCGCCATCGCTCCAGAAGTCTGAAGAAGATACCAATTACCATTCTCTTTAATCCAGCCAACCCTCATGGTACCATCACTATTTAGGTAATACCATTTTCCAGCATCCGGCAACCATCCTTCAGTTTCCCTCATCGTACCATCGCTATGAAGGAAATACCAATTACCACCAGAAGAAACCCAACCAGTCTTCATAGCTCCACTACTATTCATGTAGTACCATTTTCCGTCTATTTTTTTCCAGCCCGTGACCATATAGCCATTCTCATCAAAATAGTACCACTTTCCATCAATTTTTGCCCATCCAACCTGATATGAGCCATCATCATTCGAATACCACCATCCGCCTGCGCCATCAACCCAGCCAGCTGCATGAGCTGGAATGGAGAAAGCCAGAACAAACAGAATAGCGGCTGGTATAAGAAGTATCTTTACCAAACTTATTCTCTGCTGCATTTTTCATCCTCTCCCTATTAATTTTTATCCTAATATATATTGCTTCAATGTCTTGTTATTGTACAACAATCTCTTGCTAAAGTCCATATTTGATAGTACTATAACAAAAGATTATTAATAGATAAGGAGGCCCCTTATGATTTGCTATAACTGTGGTAATGATATAACTACACAAGGAACAAATTGCCCTTTCTGTGGTTCACCTTTAAGCGCCGATGCCGGCAACAGACCTAACTACAATCAGGCTCAGTATGACAACATGCAGCAACAATACAATCAGAATCAGTACAACCAAAATCAATATAATCAAAATCAGTATAATCAATATGGTTATCAGCAGCCTCAGAGTCAGCCAATGGACCCTAAGTCTTCTGCTATCATTTGTTATATTACTCTGATTGGTTTTATAATCGCCTGCATCTGCGCCGATAAAAACCATCCATTTGTCAAGAGCCATCTGAATAACGCCGCCGCTATAATAATAGCGAGCTTTATTAGTTCAGCAGCTTGTGTAATTCCTATTATCGGATGGATATTCGGTTTCGTGGCATCCATTTTCCTATTTATTTGCTGGTTAATGAGCCTTATAGCTGCAATAAACGGCGAAGTAAAAGAATTACCAATTATCGGTTCTATAAAGGTTTTTAATTAAACCATTCTTTAAGATGTTATTTCAGGAATTTGTCAATACCATTGGCAATTCCTGTAACCATCTTATTCTGGAAACTTGAATCATTAAGCAGTGCATCTTCTGTACTGTTCGTCATGAATCCCATCTCTATAAGTGTCGTAGGCACTTTACTCCAGTTATTTCCCGAAAGATCATCTCTTTCAGAAACACCTCTATTTTTCAGTCCTGTAGAAGCTGTATATTCGTTAAGTACTGTCTGTGAAAGACTCTTACTCTGACTATACATACTGGAAATATATGGATTACCAGATGTAATGCATATAGTCGAAGCACCTCTTGCTGAGCTGCTTGTTGCACCATCTGCATGAAGCCTGATGTAAGCAGCTGCGTTTGCATTGTTTGCAACTTCCGCTCTTTCCTTGCAGGAAATAGCTGTGTTGTTATCATATCTTGTAAGCTTTACTGTATATCCTCTAGACTCAAGCTCAGTTTTAAGCTTATTAGCTATTGTCATTGTCAGCTGATATTCAGGAATACCTGTGCTAACACCCTTTGTTCCTCCGGCATCCTTTGCTTTATACTCGCTGGAGCCTGGCCCAATAGGTTCTGTTCCAGATGCAACATTTCCTGAATGTCCTGGATCAATTACTATAACTTTTCCACCAGAGGAAGATGAACCTGAATCCCCTTTATAATCAGGGATCCATGCTCCATCACTTCCTACGTAGTAGCCATCCACCCATTTGTTTTCATCCATGTATCCACGGCCGTCGAAATGATACCATTTCTTATTTACTTTGAGCCAGCTGCTTTCTGGATACCAGCTACCGGATTCAAACCACCATCCTGTGGCATTCTTTTTCCAGCCGCCAGTCCACTGAGCTTCGTACCATCCTGCGCTATTTAACCAATAGCCATCTATGTACTCACTCTTGGCATAGCTGCCATCGCTAAATCTATACCACCATCCACCGCCGGAGTTAACCCAGCCTTCGGATGCGGCATTTACATTTATTTTATCACTTCCAAGTGCAGAAATAATTATTACGATTGCAACTAGAATGGATAACCATCTACTCTTTTTCATATTTACATGCTCCTATTAGAACTGTTGATTATTTGGGTCAAACTGTGGTTGCACTGGCTGGCCTGTTGTTGGATCGAACTGTGGCTGCTGTGCAAACTGCTGTGGCTGCATTGGCTGGCCTGTGGCTGGATCAAACTGTGGTTGCTGTGCAAACTGCTGTGGCTGCACTGGCTGACCCGTTGTTGGATCAAACTGTGGCTGCTGACCAAACTGTTGTGGTTGTATTGGCTGGCCTGTTGTTGGATCAAACTGTGGCTGCTGACCAAACTGTTGTGGTTGCATTGGCTGGCCTGTCGCTGGATCGAACTGTGGCTGCTGACCGAACTGCTGTGGTCCAGGTCCGCCTTGTCCTGGGAATGGATTTGCCATATTTCCGCCACCTTCTCTTCTCTTCTTACCAAGAATAAAGAATACTACTGCACCTGCAATAATTACAAGAAGTGCTACTATAATTCCTATGATAAGTGGCCAGTTAATAAGTGAGAATTCTACATGGATAGGCTTTGACTTATCCATTGACAGAAGATCCCATGTTAAAGTCTTTCCATCATGTGAAACACTTGTTGCATTATGATTCTTTGGCTTATTTGGAAGTTTAATAATAACTCTGAAATAACCATTGTACTGCTTAATGCTTTCTGTATACTCTGACATTTCTTCAGTGTTATCGTCATCATAGAGTTTCCAATCGAGAATATATCCAAGTCCTTTTTTAGTAATCTTAAAGTTTTCTGGATTTACATCTGCATCTTCAGATTCAGAATCCTGAAGTTCTTTTGCGATTTCTTTAAGATCTACATTTCTCTTTACGCACTCATAACCTTCATAACCTTCTTCGTTATAGGCTTTAACTTCCCAGCCCTGATCTCTGAGCTTTTTCATCTCTTCGGTTTCTTCTTCCTCAGCTTCCTCTGTATCAGAATCTGATGAAGTACCTGTGCCCATAACTGCTACAAGCATTTTAATATCTGCTTTTCCATTTCTTTTTACATCAATAGTTGTGCTATATCTCATACATCCTGACAAAAGTGACAGTATCATAATCGATACAAGTAGTAATGCGAGTTTTCTTGCTCTCTTCATAAATAACCCCCTTCATTAAATCCATTGTTTTGGTTTACATTACGTATTTTTAATTGTAACAAAAAAGAACGGTTTCCACAACGGAAACCGCTCTTTTTCTACACTATCATTCTACTGTAACTTTGTACTCTACACCTACTAGAAGTCCCCTCTTCTGCAAGCACCAATAAGTGCCACATCTATAACTCCCATAAAGCTGTAGAATACTCCGGAGAGAATTTTCATTTCCATGAAATGTGATACCCCTACCAGCACCATCACTACTGCAAATGCGAATAGCATCAGACATAAAACAAGTCCGGCAGCTTTTTTTGAAAAAATAGTTTCATTCGCTTCTTTTTTTACTAATACTTCATCCATACTTTTAACCTCGCACTAATATCAACAAAGGGTTTATCTTTATCTGATGATGTTAGTTTACAACACAAACCTTAAGGAAATATTAATTTGAGGTGAATTGTTTATTATTTGTCGCGAATTGACACGATTTTTTACAGTCCTCGTTTCTTTAATCCTGCTACAACTTGCACGAAGAACTCTCTTACATCAAATCCATTGATATTCTCTCTCATCAGGTCGATCATATCGGCATGTGATATACCACGTTTTTTCTTATTCTCAATGAAAGTATAATCCTCACCCCATCTAAAAGATGGTTCAGCAACAAGTCCGTCATTTTTTCCATCAAAGTGCTTTACTAGAGGATAACTCATGTTTAGAGGAAACGGACCGCTCGAAGCTTTCTTCATCCAGGAGCCTATGCTCTGTGTATAGATGCCCGCAGCTTTATAATCAAATTGATCAGCATAGTCAGATATCTCTCTTGCACGCTGCGCGGTTAAGTCAGTAACTGCATCTACGAAGCTAGGTGTTGTATCACCTAGTTTTCTAAATGCTGCTTCATATGCAGCAGCAACTTTGTTTCGAAGCGAAACAGGCGCCTTATTAAGAAGATATTCAGCAAATTCACATCCACGATGAGGGGTATTTACTGTTGTAACTGAGGCTACGTATGGAGCAATACCAAGAGTCGCGATTGCCCACTTGGTATCAAGTCCACCCTTCGAATGAGCGATTACATTTACCTTACCACATCCTGTTTCTTCAACTATCTCCTTAATCCTTGCTGCAAGCTCCTTGGCACTGTTATCTACAGAAAGTGCCGATTGGTGATTACCGTAGTAAATAGTTGCACCGTTTTTCTCAAGCTCTGCAGGTATGCGGCCCCAATAGTTAAGATACTTAAGATCACGGAAGAAAACACCGTGCACCATAAGGATCGGATACTTTGTTTTACATATTTGTTCAGATGCTCTCGAGGCATTGAGCTTCATCTTTCCCTTTTCAAATGTAACTTCGCGGAATGTTATCCGGATAATCATTATTAGTACGATAATATGAACAATAGGAATCATCCCACATATGATACCGATAACTCGAGTCTTTATTCCAAGCTGAGCGGATGTTACATAAACAATGATAATACCTGCCCAGAAGATTATCAGTTCTACCAGGAAAAAGGTAAGTAATAATGGCCAAAGATTTTTAAATGTATCTTTGAATCCATTAGTAGCCAACTCTCTTATAAACCATATGCTTAGACATGTAGTCGACAGCAGGAAAAATATAAGAAGTATATCTCCGAACAAAAGTGTGTTCAGTCTTATTTTTGTTATGGGCTTATCCGCTCTTGCATCATTCATTATCAGATTCTCCTGAACTAATTATAAAAAAGGAAAGCTCTCGCTTTCCTTTTTATAGTGCCGGCGACCGGGGTCGAACCGGTACGGGTATTACTACCCACGGGATTTTAAGTCCCGGGCGTCTGCCAATTCCGCCACGCCGGCAAATTTCTAAGAAAAGATCCCACGCTTCGCGCGGGCCCCTCCTTGAAACAATATCGACCCAGACGAGACTCGAACTCGTGACCTCCGCCGTGACAGGGCGGCGCTCTAACCAACTGAGCCACTGGGCCAAAAAACGAGCTAGCCTAAATGACCAGCTCGTTTATTATATAATTTTTAGACCTTTTGTGCAACATATTTTTATTATGTCTTTAGTACACCCTGCCCCTTTTATTCATTCACTTTATCAAGTGCAGCCTGTGCTGTTTCAGCAGCCTCATCAAGAGCCTCCTTAGCAGAAACACCTTCAAGCTCAACCTTATCTGCAGCTACACTAAGTGCATCATAGATCTCACCGCCAGTTGGGTCAATTGGTCTTATAGATGCATGCTGTGACTGTGTAAGTGGAACAAGAATTTCTGGATGTTCTTCTGAGTATGCCTTGTAGTCTGCATCTTCCTGACTTGATGCTCTAACTGAAACATATCCAGTTTCAAGAGACCACTTAGCCTGGTTCTCTGGATTAGTGAAGAACTTAATGAATTCAAATGCACCCTGCTTTTCTTCGTCTGAAGAATTAGCTACAGATACAAGCTGTTTAGCTCTTGCTGTTGGAGCTGATTCGCTGTCATCATCCCATGCTGGCTGCTCCATAGCGCCTACTACTGAGAAATCAAGGTCTGCCTGGTCTCCACTTGATCCTGTGTATCCACCAGCTGTTCCATCAACTGCATCATCCATTGTGTCATACCAGTACTCCCAGCCCTGACCGCCAGAATGTACTGCCATAATTTCATCATCATGAATCCATGTACGGATGCTCTCCCATACTTCAACCCACTCATCTGAGTTTATAAGAACTGTCTTTCCATCATCACTGATTAGCTTAGCGCCGTTAGAGAATGACATATCAATAAGGTTATCCTCATCCCACATTGGCTCCCAGCCATATGTTGCAATGCCTTCGTCCTTAATCTTCTTAGAAACATCAGCAAGGTCCTGCCATGTTGCAATGTCATCTGGTGTAACACCAGCCTTTTCAAACACATCTCTGTTATAGTACATAACCTGAGTTGATCCATAAGCAGGGAATGCATATACCTTATCGCCATCTGTTCCCTGATCAAAATATACATCAAGATAATCATCTCTATCAAAATCAGAATCAGCATCTATATAACTCTGAAGATCTGTAAGTAAATCCTTATCTGAAAGATTTCTTGCTGCCTCAACTTCCAGGAGAGCTACATCAGGTGCTACATCTCCAGCTATACCAGCCTGAAGCTTCTGATATGTTTCGTCATAATCACCCTGTGTTACTGCTGTAACATAGTAATTATCTTGTGATGCATTAAATTCATCAATTATTCCCTGAACAACACCAACTGCTGTCTTACCACCTGAATACCAGAATTCAATTTCAGTCTTTCCTTCTGCAGATGCTACTGTTGCTGCATCTGTATTTGTGCTTTCATCCTGTGTTGTTGCCTCTGTCTGTTCAGCCTTTACATCGCTTCCGTTTGATGAAGTGCTAACTCCACATCCTGTAAGCGCACCAACCAACATTGCTATGCTCAAAGCGCCTGCGAAAAATCTTTTTACTAGTGTCTTGTTTAATTTACTCATGATTCTTCCTTTCTCGATCTTTTGATCTGACTCTGTAAGAGTCTATATATATTTAACCTTCTATAAAAAACTCCGAATGGAGAGTTTATCCTTTTACTCCGCTGTCTCCTGACAGCCCGGAAATAAACCACTTCTGCGTAAATGCAAAAAGTATCAGAAGTGGAACAACAATGATTGTGCTTCCTGCCATGACCTTTGCCCAATCGGTTCCAAATGCACCATCATCTATAAAGAAGCTTCTTAAGCCCTGAGCAACCAGATACTGGTCACTGTCCTTTGTAATAAGAGATGGCCACATATAATTGTTATAAAGTGAGATGAAACTCATAAGACCAAATGTCACAAATGAAGCTCTTGTAACTGGCATAACTATCTTCCAAAGAATGTTCCAATCATTTGCACCATCCAATTTCGCTGCTTCTATCAGTTCCTCCGGAACCTGGAGAAATGCAGTCCTCAGAAGGAATATTCCAAATATACTCACACACTGGGAAATGATAAGTCCCATTCGTGTATTTAGTAGTCCCATCTTGGCGAGTGTTACATATGCAGGAATGTAAGTTGCACATGAAGGCAGCATATAAGTTGCCATCACTATTCCAAACAATATGTTCCTTCCCCTAAACTTAATAAAGGAAAATGCATATGCCAGCATTGCGCCTGTAACTATTTGAATAACTGTTGCTGCAAGCGCTACAAACAAGCTGTTCCCAACATACTTCATTAGAGGAGAATACTTAACGACCTCGATTACATTTTCCAGATGTATTATGTCCGGAAAGATCATTGTTGGGTCCATCGCCTCTTTACTCGTTTTAAGGCTTCCCATCACCATCCAGAATAGTGGAAATATCATCACGATGCATACAGCACACAGGATTATATGTTTTAAACTATTAAGCAGTTTCTTCTTCATTTAATAATTCACCCATTTTTTTGATAGTCTGAACTGTGTATATGAAAGTGCAACTGTTAGTACGACAATCACTATCGCAACCGCTGATGCCTGCCCCATCTTGAACTGTTCAAATCCCAGTTGATAAAAGAGATATGTCAGCGTCCTTGTGCTTCCTGCAGGACCGCCTTGTGTAAGTATCTGTATCTGATCGTAAGCTTTGAGCGCATCTACCATTGTGATGATACAGAGGAAAAATGTTGTAGGCGAAACACCAGGAAGTGTAATGTATATCAGTTTCTGCCAGAATCCTGCCCCATCAAGTGAAGCAGCCTCGTATCTGTCTTTTGGGATTTTATCTATAGCTGTCAGATAAAAGATTGCGCTGTATCCGATTGTTTTCCACACCGTAACTATGATCACAGACAGGAGTGCGGTGTCGCTACTGTTTATCCAACCGAGCTCAGGAAGTCCAAGAATATTTAATATCTCATTTGCAAGACCGCCTTTTTGTTGGAATATCCAGCTCCATACTATTGAAATAGCAACCGTTGGAGTTATCCAAGGTGAGAAGACCAAAAATCTATAAATGGCTTTTCCTTTCATCTCCTCTCCTAGAAGCAATGCTATGAACAAACCAATTATCAAAGTTGGTATTATAGTTCCGATAGCAAATAGGCATGTATTTTTAAATGCGTCCCAAAAGCTGCTGCTTGTTAATACGCTCGAGTAATTTTGAAAACCTACATAGTTATAATCCGGAGTCATATAATCCCAGTCTGTAAAACTCAGCCAGCCACCTTTTATGATTGGATAGATCCAGAAAACAGTCATAGGTATCATCGCTGGAAGCGTGAAGAAAAGAACCTTTGGAATTAGTTTCAGATTAAATTGTCTTTTCGAATTAGATTTGTTCATCATTTTTATTTTCTGTTTTGTTCACGACTTTTATTATTTATCAGATGGTGAACATATTATACTTAATTATCCTTTTTGTCAACCCTATTTTTTATTATTTTCAAATTCTCTTTTCACAAACCTATTTTAATGAACATAAAAAAGACAACCTTACAAACGTAAGATTGCCTTTTATTCGTATACCAAATCTTCTATTAAATGAATTAATTTACTTCCAGAAATCCAGTTCCTCGGTATTAATTCCTATATCGGAAGCCTTGAATACTGGATTCTTTCCTTCTTTTTTCTGCTTCTCATAATCCTTAAGTGTATCTATTGCTATCTTTCCAAGAAGCATACAGGATGGGAGATTTATAAGAGTCATACCACCCATTGTTATATCTGCTGCTGCCCATGCTGCATTCATTGGAATCATTGCTCCCAAAAGTACGATAACCGCACAACAGATATGGAAACATCTCATAAAGAGTTTAGAAGGCTGCTTCTTATGATTCAGGAAAATGAGTGCATTATCAACATAGTACAGATTTCCGAGCAAGGTTGTAAATGCAAAAAGTATCATAGCTACAGTAATAAACGTAGGACCAATTTTACCAAATACCGATGCGATTGCATTCTGTACATAAGGCGCTCCTGATACTGCTTCACTTCTCTCTACTCCAGTGGAGAGACACATAAGTGCTGTAGCTGTACAGAGAAGAATTGTATCAATATAAACTGAAAGAGTCTGCACAAGCCCCTGCTTAGCTGGATGAGAAACCTTAGCGGATGCGGAGGCATTTGGCGCCGAACCAACACCGGCCTCATTAGAATAAAGACCTCTCTTTATACCATAAATCATACAAGATCCAGCCATACCACCAAATATTGCTTTAAAGTCAAATGCATCCTCAAAGATAATCTTGAACATATGTGGAATACTGGTGATATTACAGAAAATTACAATCAGTGATATGAGAACATATGCAACGCCCATAACTGGAACTATTACACTGGTAAGCTTTACGATTCTCTTTCCACCGCCCAGGAGACAGTAACCTGTGAGAACTGCAAGAATGCCACCAATTATTATCGGTGTGATCTTCTCATTATAAAATGAATAAGCTGCGAATGTAGACTGCAGATTATATGAACAAAGAAGATTAAAACCTACAGCATAAGTTGCTATAAGAAATACACAGAAAACACCTGCAAGTATAGGTGCGTGCAATGCCCTCTCAATATAATAAGCAGGTCCACCATAGCACTCGCCATCTTTATTCTTTCTCTTATAAATCTGAGCAAGTGTACTCTCAATAAACGCTGAAGATGCGCCGATAATACACATCACCCACATCCAAAAGCAGGCTCCTGGCCCACCCATACAGATTGCAGTTGATACTCCAACTATATTTCCAGTACCAACACGGGATGCTGTAGAAACCAGCATGGCCTGAAGAGAAGATACATTCTTTTTATCTTCAGGTGGTTCCTTTAAAAGCCTGATAGATTCAGGAAACAAACGGATCTGAACCCCTTTTGTTAAAACAGTAAAATAAATACCAGCGATAGACATAACGATAATAAGTATGGGATAATACATTATGCTATCTATCTTATCGAGAATCTGTGTAATCATGTAACCTCCCCAAAACAAAAACTAGTCCCATTATAAACAAAAACCCTCGATTTATCAATCGAGGGAAGTGGACGCTCGGGGACTCGAACCCAGGACCGTCCGGTTATGAGCCGGATGCTCTAACCAGCTGAGCTAAGCGTCCTTGTCAATATCTCTGCTCCAACAGAAACATTGAATATAATATTATAGTGACCCGGACGGGAATTGAACCCGTGTTACCGCCGTGAAAGGGCGATGTCTTAACCTCTTGACCACCGGGCCAAATAAAGCTCCCCGAGTTGGGCTCGAACCAACAACCCTTCGGTTAACAGCCGAATGCTCTACCATTGAGCTATCGAGGATTGGTACATTAATTGTACTTTCAAAACTTCACACAGTGTATATCTTATACGTATCTCACCTAAAAATTAGGAAAAGCTCACGACCTATTAGTACACCTCAGCTAAACATGTTGCCATGCTTACACCCAGTGCCTATCAACCTCGTAGTCTTCGAGGGGTCTTAAGAGATATCTCATCTTGAGGTTGGCTTCACGCTTAGATGCCTTCAGCGTTTATCCTTTCCAGACTTGGCTACCCAGCTATGCACTTGGTAATAC
>Ga0247608_10000616_pt1 | contig 55286 bp, 87 predicted proteins | sample 176DNAGHGlowgp2_FD_193490 | JGI IMG/M metagenome (GOLD analysis project Ga0247608, IMG submission 193490) | Sheep rumen microbial communities from Palmerston North, Manawatu-Wanganui, New Zealand - 1766 DNA GHGlow gp2 | ecosystem: Host-associated > Mammals > Digestive system > Stomach > Rumen ... | reverse complement strand
AGTAGTATAATTTAAAAATAAGAAACCCATAAGAAATTTAGAGGCGGATATTTTAAATCTTGAAGTTTCTTTTTTTAATTTTTGTAATTGCTTTTTTTTAGTATAATACTATTCTTTTAAAGAAAACTATTCAAGCTATTGATTAATTTTCTAAATTTTCTATTTAGTTTTCATAATAGCTCCTAAAAAAATAGATATTAGACGCTTTCTAATATCTATTAAAAATATATCTATTTAATTAATTAATCTTGTCCTTGATTGTGGTTTTTAAGATCATAAAGCAAATCTTCAAGAGCAACTGGATTACAGTTATGAGCTTCGCAGTTTACATTATACATGAGTGGAAATTCACAAAATGGATTTGGACTATGTGTATGTCCATGAATTGAGTAGGTATAAAAATGATCGGTATTATTAGTGAGTTGCGGATAATGAGATAGCATTAGACAGCCGTGTTTCGTTTTAATTCTATACCCCATTTGAATATCTTCAAATAGATTCTTAAATGCGGTAAGTCTGCTTTCTGTATCATGATTTCCAATTGAAAGTCTAATATGTCCATTTAAAGATTTAAGAATTTCAAGACCTGGCTCCAGTTCTCCAAGAATAACATCTCCAAGATGATAAACAATATCATCGGGCTTAATACACGAGTTCCATCTTTCAATAATAGCTTCATTCATTTCTTGGACTGACTGGAAACCGCGAGCTTCCCAAATGAAATCTTTATCATGATTAAAATGAGTATCAGAGATAAACCAAATATTAGAATCCATATTAATTCCCCCTTAATTCTTTTTGCCAAGCTATAATTCCTTCTTCAGGAAGTCTAATTATTTCATCAGTATAAATATTATATGTATAAATATTCTTAAAACCTTCATCGTAGGTAGGAGGCTCAAGCTGGTGATTCATTCTTCTAATGACACCTGTTGGAACAAAAGCCTTAGTTCCAACTCGTGTATTATTATTTTGAATACAATTAAAACAAGGAGTATCAACAAAAATAACATTAATATCAATGTTTTTACGAATATGATCTAATAGAAGTTTTCTTGAAGCTTTATTTAAAGAAGTTTGGTCTATAAACACATTATAACCATCTATTAAAGCATCGTTAATAGTTTTCCAAAGGATTTTTTTAACTTCTTCTTCATGAGAAAAATAATCTTCTCCTTCTTTTAAAAGAGAAAAACGGATTTCATCACGAGAAACTATTTTATCAGATAAAGAACTTGTATATTTTTTTAAAAAGGTTGATTTACCGGCGCCAGGTAGGCCCATCATAATATATACTTTATTCATTTTTTATTAGTCTCCTTAAAGAAACTTTTATAAAATTCAGATTCAGCATCGACTTCAGTCACTACAAAAAATTCTGTATGAGATCCTACATCAAACCAAAGTTCATGTTCTTTTTCTTTATACCACATTCTAGTATAATATGATTTAAAATTATGCTCATCAAGAAAATTTTTAATAATGAGATTAGTTTCACGATTATCAAAAACCTGACTTAAATGTTTTCTTTCGCCATTGGCTCTTACAAAATAAAGTCTCATGTTAATCTCCTTTATTTTTCTATATATATTATACTATATTTTTTTATAAAAAACAAGCGGAAGATAAAAATCTTCCGCTTATAAATTTACTGATGGTACTTGAGAAGAAATTCCGGAGATACGCACTTAAAAGACTGAGACCCGTCTTGAGAACGGAAGACAATACCTTCTCGCATACTTCCATCAATCATAGAAGCTTCGCTATCAACATATGCTCTTAATTCTTCAACAGTGTCAGGGAGAATATAAGATTCTTCAAGGATAGGAACGCAAGGAATATTATAATGCCCCTTTTCCAAAAGAGTTTGCATCTTTTTAGAATTCCATCTGCCACTATTTGAAGTAATAAAGTTAAATGCTCGAAATTCATGATCGGTCATATGATAATCTCTCTTTTGGATATTAGCACCATAAGTTTCACCTTGAATGGTAATCCAATCACAATCTTTAAATACATTGTGTAGCATATAAGTCATATGTTCTAAAATATGATATTTTTCTGCCATTTCAAGATAAACATTAGTATCATAAAAGCAAGACTTGTCAGGTTTATCAAAAACTACGTTTCTAGAACAAACATAAAATTCATCCTTATGAGGCCATCTACCGCGCTTAAGAGTGAAGGTGGTGCTAGTCCCATCGATCTTCTCAGTCGCAATCCATTTAGTGGTCTTGTCTTTGAGAAGATAGGACTGGTTCTCGATTCTCTCTTCGTCCGTTTTTGTAACCCACTGAGGCCAGCCCGATTTCTTATCTTTCTTTCGACCAAAGAAGAAGAAAAGAAGCTTCTTTCCCCAATTTCTTCTCATAAGCCAACGGAAAGGCTGCTTAGAAAAGAGTTTAGGATGCCGCTGAGACATCTTCTTATATTTATCTTCTGAATTGGCTTTTCTTGCATTATCTTCTGCAACAGCATAGGTTACACCAAGCTGCTTAGTAAGGAAACGAGATTCGTCTTTAGTGGAATGAGATCTATTTTCTTTATCAATGATATAAGTATCTTCTTCAGATTCATCGTGATAAATAGTCCATCCAAAATTTGCAGCAGACATAAGTAAGCCCTGAGAAATTGATTTACACATTTTCTGAGTCTTTACTTTATATTTCTTCTTTGCAAGAAATTCCATATTTACAAAAGGTTCAACTTCAGGAAGCTGAGAATCAATCTCAAAGTAAATTGCGGGATCTCCTACATGGAATTCCCCCTTACCAACTACAATCGTCCAACCACCGACATGGGCTAATTCCACACGATCATACCCTTCAATGGGGGTGACTGCGTCGATGAGAACTACATAAGCGAGTTCTCTTTCATTGTTTTTATTAAGCATTTTATTTTCTCCTTTTAGAATGCAATACTATGATTATAATCACCATGCACATTCCAAACTGTTTCATTAATTTTTATAAAATCATCATCAGAAATTCCACCGCATAGATGTTTTTCATAAAGATTATAAAAACAAATATCTAAGTATTTTTCATCCATTTTTTTATAATACACTTCATTAATAGGAAGAATGTTATAATCATTATTATCTACGAGAGAAATGATCTTCTTCCATACACTATCCATTGTGCGGTAGCTGCGTTTGTTCATTTCTTCCCGCACATAATAAGCATAAGAAATAAAATGATTAAAAGGATAATCCATTACGAAATTAACTAATAAATGATTAGGAGTTCCTTTTTCTTTAATTGATCCGGCTATTGCGGATAGTTCTCTCCACTGAGCAACCAACTGCTCACGAGGCAGAACAGGAATAAGCGAAGTATGCCAAAGCCTCATATATTTTCTCCTTTATCTTTTCTATATATATTATATAATAATTTTTAGAAAAAAACAAGAGGAAGATTTCTTCCTCTTGTTATTGTGTTAATGATTATTAATTAAAAGTTTATATTTACATTAGACTTATTAATAACTTCCTCAAGAGTTGTTCCTCTAAGAAGCTTATTAACAACTTCAGGAACGGTTTCACCAGAAGCAAGCGCATAAGGACTCATGCTCTTCATACCTTCAGTCAGAAGCTCTGCATTAGACTGAGACTGAATAGCGGCAATCAAATTAGGACTAATAGAGTTCATAATTTTTTCAACAGTTGCTGCATATGCTTCCTGTTTTGTCTTTTCGATAATTGCTCTTTCTCTTTCTCTTTCAAGTTTGGCATCTTCAGCCTTTTTAGCTCTTGCAAGTTCTGCCGCCTGAATATCATTAAGAAGTTCCTGCATTTCCTTTGTTGCCTGAGTTTCAGCAAGTTTAGCAGCTCGTTCTTGTGCGGCAATAAGTTCCTTTTCTTTGAGTTCTTCTTCAACTCTCTTCTGATTAAGCTCCATAGCAAATAGAGTTTTGTCGCTTTCAATCTTCTCTTGCTTATTCTGGACTTCTGCAAGAGCGTCGAGAGTCTTAAGTTGAGCCTGAGCATCAGAAAGCTCAATAGACTTCTGAATGATTTCATTCTGATGATCAGTTAGCATTTTTGCAATGTTTTTATCAATAGTCACTCCAAGAATTTCAGCATCATAAATTTCAATACCATTTTCTGTAAAGATTCTGCGGTTAGAAGCGCCTTCCGCCAGCTCTGTATTTTTATTAAGAATTACGTTCTTAATAATGTCAATTTCTTTAGCATAAAAGTCTTGAATATTATACTTTTTGACTTCATCCTTAATAATAGATCTCATGCTATTGGAAAGATACTGCGCATAATTATTAATAGAGAACCATTTATCTTTATATTCAGGAAGGAAGTTGATATAATAGTTAAGTGCAATCTGTACAGTTGCAAAATCAGCGGTTTGCGCAGATACAAGATCATAAATGCAATTATTTTTAATTTTCAAGAAAGCGGTTTTGTTAGAAGCTTCATTAATGGCTTCAACAGTTTCATCATAGTCAAGAAGACGTGTGGCGGGACCGACTACGACTTCTCTCTTACCAGACTTAGAAACAACATTAATTGCATATCCAGTCCAAACATCAATAGAAACCACACCATCATACTTAGTATCAAGAGTAATAGTTCTAGGCTTAGTATAACTTACTCCACGAGCAATATTTGCATTAGCTTCAAAGATTGCGAGGGTGTCTTCCTGATTGCTTGTTGCATAAGTTGTATTAAGAAGGTTGTCAAGCGCGGAAAGAGAAGCAATTCCTTTCTTCGCCGCTTTTTCTGTTGCCTTTTCAGTTAGAGCTTCATTATAAGCAAGAACTTCTGAGTTGTTAGGATATATTAAATCACATTCAGAGGCAGAAAGCTTTCTTTTAACTACAACTTCAATTCTAGGATCAGGGAGATACATTGTGGGGCCTTTAATAGTTGTGATCTTGCCAGTCAGTCTATTAAGAATATAGCGACCTTCACCCTCAGGAATGGCAATTGCATGGTGCATATACTTACCATCATACTCAATGATTGCGTGTTCAGGACGCGGATAATAGATCATCTGATCCTTTCCAGTGATAAAGAGTTCTTCACCAATAGGATGATGAACTTTCTTGCCATTCTGAGTTTCATCATATTCAGCAATTACTTTAACATAAATACCACTAATAGGAGAAAGTTCAAGTGCTCTAAAGATTACTCCGCCCTTAGGAGTTTGAACAAATGTTTCAGTAGGCTTAGGGAATACGACAGAGGGGCCATGAATATATCTCTTTTCACCATCTTCATCCTTAAGGATTGCATATTCAAGACGTTCAAGAGTAACAGCTTCTCTTACATAAGTTTCTGTGCCGTTTTCATTTTCTGCAATAACTTCAATACCAGTGGGCGGGATGTAGAAAGAGACTTCCGTTCCCTTGATTACCAAGAGCTGACCAACAAAGTATTGCTGAGATTTGGTAATTTCTTTACCTTCTGCATCAATGACAGTAGAAGAGTTGTTATTGGCGGCGTCTGCATCGTAGACCCTTGCAAGGAGATACTGATTAGAACGGAGACGGTGACCGCGAATAACTCTAGTCATCTGACCAGGGAAAAGAGAGAAGGAGCAGGGGCCCGCAATATTAATTTTGCGTCCAATATCAAGCTCCGCACTATTTACTGCCTTTGCGGGCTCAGGATGAGAACTATCCTTGGCGGGGTTCTTAAGAGTAACATACCAACCCTCAGGAGCAGATACAAAAAGCTGTTTTGCTTTTTCAAAATCCTGAGTTTCTTCAAATTTCTTAGTTTTAGGATTAAAGACAACAAGAGATTCCTGGGCGGAAATTGTCATTGTAATGGGACCTGTATAAGTTTTAATGGTTCCATTTGTCTTTGCCATAACGAATGCAAATTCATTTGCCGCGAGAACCAAATCTCTTTGCCGGTTCATCTGATTAGGTTCATTCCAATTTTGATTAAAATCGTTTCCCATATTTATTATCCTTTCTTTTGTTTCTAATATATTATAATTAAATTTTTAATAAAAATCAAAGTGAAGATTTCTAGGATTAGATAGTTTTATTTTAGATTTAGGGAGAATTATTTAAAGAGTGTAAAAGAGTTATTTAAGAATTTTTTATTGGGTATGTTTGGATAATTAGATTATAAAAATTTTAATATTTAATATAGAAAGCTTACGAGCTAAATAAAGGAGAATATAAATATGTTAAATGGAAGAATTGGTCAAGTAATTGGACCGTTTACCGCAAATTTGGATTTATTAGATGATAATGCTCCTATTGGAGCTTTTACCCCTGAATCTACAAGACCTATTTTATATAAGTTAGGTATTCAAACAGAAGCTGGGACAATCGTTGAAATTAATGATGTTCCTATTAAGATTGGAAAAACTGGTATTTATGAGTTGGATGGAGTTGTAAACATAAAGAAATTAATTTTTCCTAATGGAGCAAGTGCAAATACGCTTATTGATTTTGTTTATTAATAGAAGGGAGATTAATTATTATGGATGAAAATAGAACTACCTCTTTTTATGGTAATGCGGGTGTTTCTCCTGCTGAAGTAGATCAAAAGATTGAAGAAAATAATGAATATGTTGAGGAATTAATTGATACGCATATTGTAGTTTCAAAAACTCAACCAACAGCGCAAAAGTAGGGAGATATTTGGTTAGTAGTAAAAGATAACTAATTAAATCAAGGAGATAAAAGGATATGGCGAATGAAATAAAATATAAAGTTGGTTTTGATGTAAATCATTCTGACTTGAATAAGTTAAAATCTTCATTGCAATAGCTACAAAAATTATCTATTAGCGATATAATGAAGATTAATGATTCTGACAGATCATCTGCCATAACCGCCCTTAATGATATAAAAAGGTAGGCGACTAATGTTCAAGAAGCATTAAAAACTGCCTTTAATGCAAAATTAAATACTGTTAATATTGAGACTTTTAATAAGTCACTATAGAAGTCTAATACTTCTATTGAACAGATTTATTCAACATTTAGTAAGGGTGGAGTGGCTGGCGAAAATGCTTTTAGAAGTCTTACTTCGCAAGTATTAACCACTAATGTTCAATTAAAAGAAACTCATAGCTTACTTGATAATATTGCAACTACCTTAAGTAATACTATAAAATGGAATTTAGCTTCTTCGGCGGTTAATACAATGTCTCAATCTATTCAACAGGCTTGGGGATATGTAAAAAATTTAGATACATCATTAAATGATATTAGAATTGTTACTAATAAGTCTGCTGAGTAGATGGCTAATTTTGCAGTTCAAGCAAATCAAGCCGCGCAAACCTTAGGTAGAACGACAACCGACTATACAAAAGCAGCATTGATTTATGCTCAACAGGGTTTAAGTGATGAGGAGATTGCCGCTCGTACTGCAATTACTTTAAAGACGGCAAATGTCACTGGGCAATCAACAGCGGAAGTTTCTGAACAGTTAACTTCTGTTTGGAATGGTTATAAGGTTAATGCAGAATAGGCAGAACTTTATGTTGATAGACTTGCAGCAGTTGCTGCTACAACGGCATCCGACCTTGAATAGTTGTCAACGGGTATGAGTAAGGTTGCAGCTGCGGCTGCCGCAATGGGAGTCGGAGAAGATCAACTTGCCGCTCAGTTATCTACAATTATTTCTGTAACAAGACAGGCTCCTGAAAGTATTGGTACTGCATTAAGAACGGTATATGCTCGTATTAGTGATATTAAAGCCGGTATTGCAGAAGATGAAGTTGATCTTGGTAGATATTCTGGTAAGATGGCTGCGCTTGGATTCAATGTTCTTGATGCTACTGGCAATCTTCGTGACATGGGCTAGGTCATTGAAGAAATTGGATATAAGTGGCAAGATTTAACCCGTGAACAACAGGTGTCTTTGGCTCAGATAATGGCTGGTCAGAGACAGTATTCTAACTTAATTGCGCTATTTGATAACTTTGATAAATATACAGAAGCATTAACTACTGCTCAAAATGCGGCAGGCACTTTGGAGCAACAACAGGGGATTTATTTAGAGTCAACTGCTGCACATTTAAATCAATTAAAAACTGCAACAGAAGATCTATATGATTCTTTCTTGAATCCTGATTCTTTAGAGCCATTGATTGATGCATTGGCAGATATATTATCATTTGCTGCACAGTTTGTAGATTCTCTTGGCGGCGGTGGAGCAATATTAACATCACTTGGTGCTATTGGCGTTTCTGTATTTAGCGAACAAATTGCTAAAGGAATAAATACAACTATAACTAATTTTGAAATTGCTAAAGAAAACGCAAGACAATTTGAAATGACCTTAGAACAAATTCAAGCTTGGCAAGGTATTCCTGGACTTGATCAAACTCAAAGAGATTTGTTAGCTAGTCGAGAGCAAATGTTATCTTTAGCTAGTGTAATGTCTCCAGATCAGTTTTCTGCAATGCAAACTACTTTAAATGATGTTGTTTAGGCAACAAATAAAGTAGCTTCTTTAACTGCTCAATAGGATATTCTTGATGGAATGGTTCAGGCCGTAACTAAAGCAACTGATAAATGGCAAGGGCTAAAAGATTTAATGATGGATTCTGCCGGCCAAGAAGAAGTTATAAAAAGGCTTGAAAAACAAAATTTGGAATTTAATTCATTGTCATAGTCTGTCGAACAGTATGCAAATGCTTTAAAATTAATTCAAAATAATTCAAACTTGTCTAATGATGAATTTGCTGGTAATATAAGAATTGCTAAATTTGCATTAGAAGAATATCAAGAATAGTTACAAACTTTAGTTGATGAAGGTAAATTAGAAGCTCATCAAGAACAAGTTAAACGGCTTGGATAGGAACTGGCGACACTAGATGATAAGGTTCCTGCGGAAGAAGTTGCTAATAAATTAAATTTAATAGCAAGTCAAATTATTGCTTTAACTAAAAATGCTGGAGAAAGTGGAAATGAGTTAGCAGAAAGATTAAAATAGAATTTTGCTGGCGCCGCAAATAGTTTAACTAATTTAACAGAATAGGCTAAAAAAGCTAAAAAGGCTAAAGAGGATATTTTTAATAGTCAAGCAGACAATGCCCAAAGGACGGCATATATTCAAGGATTAACTAAAATAGTTGGTGGGTTATCCCAAATTGGAGCTGCTATTAATCAAATTCAACACTTGGGCAGCATTTTTAAAAATTCTTAGATTTCAGATTCTCAAAAAGCTCTTTCTTTATTAACCAATGGATTACCTAGTTTGATAATGGGGATTAAGGGAGTTACATCAGCTGCTTCTGCAATGGGAGCAGCATTGGGAGTGGCTTCTGGTGGTATTACTGTAGTTCTTGGCTTGTTAGCAGCAGGAGTTACTGCTTTTGGTCTTTATACTCAAGCTCAATAGCAAGCTAGAGAAGAAACTATTAAGATAAATAATGCTATTATAGAAGAAGAAAAAAATAGGCAGTCTCAAATTGAAAATAGTCAAGAATTATTAACTAAAATTAATGATTTAGTTTCATAGGGAGAATTATCAAGGTCTCAACTGCGTGCGGAAATTGAAAAACTGACAAAAGAATATGATGTAGAAGAAGATTATATTCAAAAATTAACTGGGAATTATGATAATTTAACTGAAAGCATTAAACAAGCAAGGATTGAACGAGAAAAATAGCGTTTAGAATCTTTAAGAACAGAATATGCTTCTGCTAAATCTAATATTTTGTCTGTTGCTGATGATACTAAATAGGGACAAAAATATCATGGTGGTAGTGATTATCGTTTAGATTTTCAAAGTGGTTATACTCATAATTTTACTTCAGGCGACTAGAAATTATATTAGTAGTTAATATCTGGTGGTTTTGTTAAAGACGGTAAAAATTTATTTACTGTCGTTGACTATAGCAGGGATGCTATTTTATAGCTTTATGATTCATTAAATACTCAAATAAATGAAGCTAATTTAACAGCAGAATAGAAAGTTAGTTCGCAGTTATATAAAAATATTCAAAGTTGGTTAAATTCTATGGCCAGCACCATAGAAGAATATAGAACTTCTCAAAAATAGTTATTTGAATCTTAGCTAAAATTAGATATTTATAACAGTGAAAATTCTAATTTTGGAAAGATAGATACTGGGGAAGAATATTTAAAACAAAGAAATCAATTAATTATATAGCTTTGGAAATTGAACGGAGCTTCTTATGAAGATGCGGTAAGATTAGTTGATAATTATTTAAATGAATCTTATAAAAAATTATATAATTAGTTTAATACAACGGTTACTTATATTGATCAACTTAAAGAAAAATTTGGTTTCACAGATACAGATACTCAAAAATTACTTTTAAATCTTGATTCTGATTCTTTAGCTTTTTTACAAGATAATTTTGAATTAAAATCTATTGATAGCTGGAATGAATTATAGAAAATTATTAAATATTTATCTAGTAATGAAACATTAGATAGATTAAATGAATTAACTTAGGTTATTACTCCAACTTCAGCGATAGAATCTGCACAAGCGACATATGATTTATATAGTAGTTTAAGTGATCAAATTTCTAGTAGTAAGAAACAAACTATTAGTAAAAAAGAATTTTAGAAATTAGATCCATAGGTTCAAGCATTCTTTTCTTATATGGCAAATGGTCAATATAAGATGACAGGTGATGCTAAAGAATTTTATGAAACGGTTAATAATTTAAGTCTTCAAGGGTTTAAGGATAATATTGATAGTATTATTCAATATCAAAATCGATTAAAGAATATCCTTTCCTCTGGTAATACTCCTGATCTTAATAGAATAAGAGGTTCATTAGAATCTGATTTAGAATCTTTGGTTCCAACTTTAAATCAAAATTCATAGGTTTTTGATGTATTATCTTAGAACGGTTATAATGTTCTTCCTTGGTTATTATCTATTTAGAGCACTGATATTCAAGAGCGTACTAATGCATTAAGAGAAATGTTAGACGCTTTAGATGAAATTGGAAATATTGATTATAATTAGAAATTAATAGAAAATACTAAAGCTTTATATGAAAATTCTTATGCAATTTTTAGTTCAGCTGAAAGTATTAAAGATTTAAAAATTCTGTATGAAGATGCAAAAATAGATATTCAAAGTTTTGGGGAATCTTCAGAAGAAGCAAGGGTTATATTGCAAGCTTTTAACGCTGCGGCGATTCAGCTTAATGATGAATTAGACTTAGAAGGATTAAATACTGTTTAGCTTGAAAATTTTACTTCTTATTTACAAAGTATTGCTTAGAGCGCAGATGATCTAAATAATTAGTTAATTAATAATGCGGATGCCGCAGAAATAGTTGCTAAATCCATTATGAAGATGAATGATGGATTTGAGGCTCTTGGTAAAGATTGGGATGCATGGGTAGATGTATTACAAAAGAGTGCCGAATCTAGTGAAGAATTTGAAATTGCTATGATTGGTGCTAGAGATGCTCTTGCTCAATTATTAGATGTTAGTAAAGATTATGTTACTAATGATTTTGTAAAATAGCATTTAGATTTAATCACAGAAGCTTCAAATGGTAGTGCAGATGCAATTAATGGATTAAAGCAAGCTTTGACAGTGACTATTGTTTAGGGAATAATTAGTAAAAATGCTTTAGAAGGGCTAGCTAGTGAAATTTGGTCTTCTCTTGCAGATATTCAAGCTCAAATTCCTAATTTTGAAGTGGGTATGGAGCTTCATGATGGGCCGTTCCTTACTAAAATGCAGAATCTTGTTAATTTATTACAATTAGATGCTGATCAAATTAATGCACTATTTGATTCTTTAGGATTTGAACCTACATTTGTTACAGAACAAATGCCAATTACTCAAGAAATTCCGGCTTCACAAGACGTATATAGAGAAATTGATAGAGCATAGTTTGATGGCGTGGACTCTGCGAATAGACAATTTACGGCAAGTTTTCCAGTTGTTAAGCATTTTGTAGAAGACACTACTGAAACAATAGATGGTTTTGTAGACGTTCCTGCGCTGTCCACTAATGGAGTGACACCGCAGATAAAAACAATTACTAAAAAAGCAACTCCTCACTTTAGTAATTATTCTGCACGAAATGCTGGAGGGGCCGCTTCTCCAAAGAAATAGACAAAAACTAAAAAGTCTTCTGAGCCAAAACCAGACACTTCTACAAAAGATACTAAAGAACATATAAAAGATGATAGAGATATTTATCATGACATAAATATTGAAATCTCTGAAATCAATCGAGAACTTGAAAGAACACAAAAAATTCAAGATCGTCTTTTTGGTAAATAGTTAATTGCAAATCTTAATAAACAAACAGATATATTAGAAAAACAAAAAGTTAAATTAAGAGAAAAAATTAATTTACAAAAGCAAGATCTTGCGCAACAAAAAGAAAAGCTCGCCGCGATGGGAGCAACTTTTGATGCGGAAGACCGCATTTCTAATTATTTTGATTTATTAGGACATCAACAAGGTGTTGTTAATGGCTTAATTGATGCGTATAATGGCCTTGTTGAACAATATAACGCAATAACTGAAAAAACAGCCAAAGATGCATTAAAAGATCAAATTACAGAAGCTGAAAGACAACTTAAGAAAGCTCAAGATTATCAGAAGGATATTGAAACTGCGATTAAGAATTTCGATTCTTTGAGAGATAATATGGAAGATCTTACAGATGAGATTACTGAAATTTCTCAAAAGCAAATTGAAATTAATATCAAGCGTTTTAGAATGGCTCTTGAAATTCGTCTTGATATGGGCGAAGCCCGCAGAGACTGGAATCAGTTTAAACGTGAAGTTGAGCAAGCGGATAATGTTCTTAGAGATTCTAGCACTGAAACTTTAATTAAAGATGTTAACCGCTCTATTGCTGACTATAATTCTTATTTTGATGTTTCTAGCTCTAATTCTATCCAAGCCTTAACTCAATCTTTAAATGAAACAATGAATATCATTGATTAGATTGATAAGATGGGCAAGGATGCTATATATGGTGATGATAAAGCGCAAGCAATGTAGCATCTTAAAGGTGATTTAGATACTTTAATGAATTCAATGTAGAGTATTGAAGGATTGATTCAAGATGTTGACAAAGCAATTCTTGATACTGTTGATGATGTTAGTGATTTAGCTCAGAAACAACTTGAAGATTATGATTTTGTAAATGATTTGTATGAACATGATATTGATTTATTACAGTTACTTTATGGCGATAAACAGTATGAAGCAATGAACGCCTATTATAGTAAGCAACAAGAAAATCAATTAAAGCAAATTGATTTCTTAAAACAATATCGTGATTTATCTAAACAAGAATGGGATGCGGCGGTGGCTAGAGGTGAAAGTAATCTTGCATAGAAATGGAAACAAGAGTATATGCAAACGGTTCAAGATCTTAATTCCGCTATTACTCAGTCTGTTGAATTACTACAAAATAAATATACTAATGCTATTAATAAAATCTTTGATACATTAGACAAGCGTATTACTGGTGGGTTAGGTACTGATTATATTGAAATGGAATGGGAGTTAATGAATAAAAATGCAAATGAGTATTTAGATGAAATTAATTCTGCATTTGCAATTCAATAGCTTCAGTTAAAATATACTAATATTATTAATGATGATAAGAGCTTAAAGAATCAAAGAGCTTTACAAAAGGTTTTAGATGAGCAACTAAAGAATTTAAGGGATAAAGATAAATTAACTCAATATGATGTTGATAGAGCTGAAAAGATTCTTCAAATTGAACAGGCTAGATTGGCTCTTGAAGATCAAAAGAAGAATAAAACATCATTGCGGTTGAGAAGAGACTCTCAGGGTAATTATTCTTATGTTTATGCGGCAAACCAAGAATAGATTGCTAATGCAGAAGAGGCTTTAGCTAAAGCGCAGAATGATCTTTATAATTTTGATAAAAATGCTTATCAAAAGAATTTAGATGATATACTTTCTGCATGGAGAGATTTTCAATCTAAATATAAAGAAATTGTTTTAGATACTTCATTATCAGAGGAATAGAGAGTTAGACAATTAGCGTTGCTTCGTGATCAATATGGAGAGTATATTAATAATAAAGTTGCAGAAAATGAAGTTATTAGAACTAATTTAATGGAATCTGCTTTTATAGATTATGCAGCTCTATATGATGGTGATTATAATGCTTATCAATCTATGATTTAGAGTGAAAAAGAAGCATTAATGGGAGAGCTTATTCCTACTTGGAATAACGGTATTCAAGAAATGGCAAATACATTTGCTGGAGAAGGCGGTTTTATTCCAGCTTGCCAGCAAGGATTTAATGATTTGGATGCCGCAACGTAGGATTATGAACGTGAATTAGATACTTTACAAAGTGTTGCGGATGAAGATTTTGGTCAACTTAAGGATGGCATTGATGATGCAGCAGAAGCATTTAGTGGATTAATTACTCAAAATGATGAATTAATTAGCAAAATGCAGAATGATATGATTAATGCTATTAGAAATCTTAAAGATGAACTTGATGCTTTAATTGCGAAATATCAAGCTGTATATGACGCTGCTAAAACAGCGGTTGATGAAGCTAATAGATATAGATAGGCACAAAATGCTATTGCAGCGGCAGAAGCTGCAAAAGATGAAAATAGGTTTTACCAACATCAATCTGTTGCGGAACAGCCGCAATCTTTACCTGCTGCGCCTACTACGGTACCTGCTTCAATTCCTACATCTACATCAAGTGGAAGTGGGACAACAGGAAGTGGAAGTTCTACTGCAACTTCATCTTAGCAAACTCCAAGTAAAGAAAAGGAAGAAACAATTAATCCTAATGGTGTTTCTACCGCCGAAGGAATCGCAGGTAATATTTATTATGGTGGTTCGTGGAATGAATTCTATCATCCTGGAGAGCAGTATAGAGAACTATTAGAATAGCATGGCTTTATAAATAGTTTAGGAATGACAAAGAAAAAAGCTCAAAAACTTTATGATGAAGTATTAAAAGAGTTAGGTCGTTTTCATATTATTGAGCCAGGTCCTAAATTTAAAGATTATTATTTAGATATTTTTGATTTCTATAAAATGAGAGATAAATATAAATGGGGTCTTGGTACCAGTGGTTTTGACACTGGTGGTTACACTGGCTCTTGGGGACCTGAAGGCCGTCTTGCTATGCTTCATCAAAAAGAGCTTGTTCTTAATGCTGATGATACTAAGAATATGCTTGACAGCGTAGCAATTTTAAGAAGTATCGTTGATAACCTTGGCGGTAATATTTCTACAAGACTTAGTTCGTTGAATAGTGGCTCTAATAATATTAATAATAATAGATCTACTGAGTCTGTTGATCAGAATGTTAATATTCAAGCATCGTTCCCGAATGTTAATAGCAAGAGAGAAATTGAAGAAGCATTAAATGATTTAGTTAATCTTGCTGCACAAAGAGCAATGAAAAGAAGATGATATAAGGGGCTAATAACCCCTTATATCTCTTTATTTTTATATCATATTCTAATTTGACAAATTTCAAAATTTATGTTAGAATATAAAGAGATAAAAGGAGGAAATCCAATATGGATGTAAATGAAAAAATCTTAGATGCAATTGAATTGTTAGCTAATAATTCTGTTCAAAAAGCAGGATATGATAAAACAATTCAAGCGCAGATTTTATCATGCGAAGATTAGGTAGTTGGTAAATATAGATGTAAATATCAAGATGCTATATTTTATGCCTATACAAATAATCCCGATATTAGATTATCTAAAGGAACGCTTGTATATATTTTAGTACCAGGTAACGATATGCGGCAATAGAAAACAATCATTGGTATGGTTGATAAGCTGGGTGCAGATTATATAAGCGCGGCGGTCGGCGATTAGGCGTATAATGTGATTGGCTCTAACGTGATTCGTGGCGGCACCGCGCCCTATGATAAGTTTTATCTTGATATTGACATAGCTGATTATTTATATGATATTTATGATATTGATAATAATATAAATTTAGTTAATTTAAGCGTTGCTGAATTAAATCAATATATTAAATAGGCTTCTTCTATTATTATTGGAATGAACGTAAAAACTGATATTCCATTAGAAAAGCAAAAGACAGGAAGTTATGGTATTAAATTTACTTTAGAATTTAAAGATGAAAAAAATCATGATGGGATTATTCGTGATTATATTCTTGATGAAGATAGGATGGTGGATAATCCATATAATTTAATATATCCTACAAGACAATATGCTATTTTTGATATAGATAGTTAGAATTTTGTTAGAGTTAAAAAAATAACGATATTTAATAAAGATTTTCCAAATTCAACAGGAGAATCTCATACTAGAATAATTGAGAATTATTAGATTGAACTTACTGATTTTGAATTGAGTTGCGCAGTTAGAATGTCTTAGGAAGAATTAAATGGATTGGGTTTATCTATTATCTCGCCTCGTGGGCTTATATTTTTAAATAGTACAGATGAACCAAAAATTCTTCAAGCACAAGTAAAATTTAAAGGTAGAGTTGTTTCCTCATAGAATGTTTAGTTTTATTGGGGCACTGAAGATCTTCGAGTTAATCCACAAAGCGAAGGTAAGTATAATAAATATCTTGGCCGCGGCTGGAAATGTATAAATGAAAGTAGTACAATTCAGCCTCAAGGCGGAGCTGCAACTATTCAATGGTTATCATATGGTGATACTTATGAGTTCCCATTCAGTCAAGCATTTGCACAAAATAATAGAATGAAGGTTGCCGCAGTTTATGAAGGAAATGTTATTACTAAATAGATAAATGTTCAGAATCTTACAGCGCTAGCCGCTTCTATTGTAATTAATTCTACAACAGGAACTTAGTTTTATTATGGAATTGGCTAGACATTATTATAGTGTGTTGTTTCAAATATATATAGTCATGGCGATTTAGTTTATGCCTGGGGCTGGCAAAATAATGGTGGCTAGTTATAGCAATTTTTATAGACGACAAATAGTTTACATGTTGAAGCAAGATATATATATAATTTTGCTATATATAGATGCAGCGCATATGATCGGTACAACGGGGAAGATCATTTAATAGGAACTGCATCAATTAAATTAAGTAATTCTATGTAGGGAGAGGGTACTAATCCTCTTGTTATTTAGAATGGTACTGTATTATATAAATATAATGAAAAAGGTATTTCTCCTACAAGTAGAACTTTATAGAATCCCCAAATAATTCAATAGCTAGGCTTTAAACTATATGATGATACAGGAAATGAGATATAGATATTCCATGATGGATTAATAGATTCAAGAGCTAGTGTTAGATGGCGGGTTCCTGCGGCTAACACATTATTGACGTTACCTGATCCGCCGCAAACTATTATTGATAATTATTATATTGTTTAGAATGTTAGCTCATTAACTTATGATCTTGTATAGCGATATGATGTTAGAAAAACTATTAATCAGATTATTTTATAGGTTACATACGATGGTGCTACATCGTTTGCTCAAACTAATTTAACATTTACTAAATAGGGTCAAATAGGCACTAATGGTACTGATTATTATGTAAATATAATTCCAAATACCAAAATGGCAAGCCCGCCCTTGTTTCCTATGATAACAAAATTTAGTAATGGAAATTACAAATTAAACTATGGATTAGACGCATATGATAATTATACAGTTAATCCTAATTTAAGTTTAAAGCCCTTGTTAAAAGTTCAATTTTTACATGGTGGCGAACCAGTTCCATCGGGCTATACAGTTAAGTGGAGAGTCTTAAAAAATCGTTACGGTACATAGAACGGGTCTCCTGTTGAAGATGAAAGTGATTTTACTATTAACTAGTCAACAGGAATTATGACATATACAGGTAGTTTAGCTTTAAATGACACGCGGTCGCGCGCAAATGTAATTGAATGTGAAATTACTTATAATGGTCATATATATTATGGAGCAATTCCATTTATAACTGCTTATATGACAGATGATGATTCTTCTTTTGGTTTGGTAGACGGAACCGGCTTTCATTATGTTATGTATTCTTCTTAGGGTATGCAACCTGAATATAGTAGTTTACCTTTTGAATTTACAGATGGTAACAATGGAACTTGTACAGTATTAGGCAATACAAAAGTAAAAAATGGAAACACTTGGAGTCTTCAGTCTTCTGGAGATTTAGTGCAAGATAGTCAAGACCAATTTAAGATTCAGCCTATTGGTTTTTATAAAGGTGAATGTGTTAATAACTCTGTTAGATATCAAAATAGTAATGGTATAATTAATATTCCTATTCATTTTTATTTAAATAGATATAATTTTGCTCATTTAAATGGGTGGGATGGTAATAGTATTCAAATTAATAATGAAGACGGATATATTCTTGCTCCTCAAATGGGAGCCGGGGCCAAAGATAATCAAAATAGATTTACTGGTGTGCTCATGGGAGAAGTAAAAAATCCTATGAAAAGTCAATCTGATATTGGATTATTTGGATATAATCAAGGCAGTCGTTCTTTTTTTATCAATAGTAAAAATGGCTCAGCTTTATTTGGAAACGGGAATGGTCAAATTATTATTGATCCAGGGACAGTTGATAATAATGGTAATATACAAAATGATAAGGCTATGCTTTATAGTCATAATTTCTGGAGTTCATATAATTCACAAACTGGGTTACCAAGCTCTTATAGTAGTAGTAATGAAGCGGGAGCTGGTATGCTGATTGATTTAACGACACCCCGCATTAAATTTGGTAATGATGGTTTTTCTGTTGATCAAGACGGAAATTTATCAACTGGTCAAGGTAATTTTACAGTTTCTCATGATGGTGTTGTTAATGCGGGGAAACGTACAGATGGACCAATTACTTATTATAATTTTACAGTTGATACAAATGGAAATGTTACATTTGTTGGTGATTTAAAAGCTGGTAGAACTAATTCGGGTAGATATAATTTCTTTGTTAATAATTCTGCACAAATAGGTCAAAATCCAAAAGATAAATTATTACAAGCTGGTTGGGATAGTGCTAATAATAAGTATAATTTTATAATAACCGCAGATGGTGATGTATCTATGGCAGGAGATATAACCGCAAATAGTGGTCATATTGGTGGTTCTAATGGATGGACTATTGGATATAATAATGATACGTCTCAAGATGATATTGTAAGAGGTTATATTTATTCAGGAACCAAAGATTCTTTAAACAAGGCTGCATCTGGATTATATATAGGAACAGATGGAATTAGCGCATATAAGAGTGGCACTGGAACCACTTTTAAGGTAGATAGTCAAGGTAACGTAACAGTTAGTGGAAATATTACATTAGGACCCGGTTCTAGTATCTCTTGGGACGCATTGCCAAGCGATGTTGCAGATATAGATAATTTAGCGGATGTTGCATTTTCTGGCGATTATGATGATTTATCTGATAAACCTGATATTCCTGTCTTACCAAGCTATATAAAATCTACTTATATTGATGAAACTAGAATTGAATCTCCAACTATTTATGCGGGAAAATATTATGCAACAGGTCAAGGATATAGTAGCGGTGCTGCCTATTATATATATAATGGTCATCCTTTGCAATCTGGAGCTACTTAGATTGGATATATTTCTTATGATACCCATGGTAATACTTCTGTTGGAGATGCTCAAAATAGAGTTTTATTTACTACTTTAAATGGAACTGCTTTAAAAATATTAAGTGCCAGAAATATGTCTCTTCAAGCTGGAACTGAAAGTGCATTTCAAACAGACTATCGTATATATTTTAGAAGTTTAGCAAGATTAGATTGTGGTTTTGCAGTAAGTTCTGATTATTCTTATAGTACTCAAGATCCTGTTGACTTTTTCAATACAGGCGGTTGGGGAACTGTTTTACAAGTACAGCCTGGACAAGTATATTTTAAAATAGTAGCTAGTTGAGGTAATAAATTATGGCAACATATTATAGTTCATATGATATACAAGAAAATTCAAATAGTGTAGATATTATAATTAATGGATTGCGCGGAGCCGGTGGAGACCCTGTTGTTACTTTAAGAATTTGGTTAAATAATAGTTTTGTTTAGTGGGTAGATAATATAGACACTTCATGGCTTGTAAATTATACTTATACTTATACCGGACTAAACGAAAATACTACATATTCTTTTTAGATTGAAATATGGAGTGGAACAACTGTTATTGATTCTATTTCGGATAGTTTTACTACGACTGGCGGTGGCGGTGGAGGAGGAACAAATGCTACCTATGTTTTTTAGGTAGTTGGCAATAATATTAATATAGATATTTTAGATGCTGGTTTAAATCCTCAATTCTACGCATATTTATATGATAATCCATATGGGTCTGGAACTCCTCTTTATAATAGTTATTCTTCTGGCACGTCAGGCGGATTTGCAGGAATTCCTGATGGAACGTATTATTTAAATGTTTATTATTTAGATAGTGATACCGATTGGACTGATTTAAAAAATCGCTATACGGGCTAGACTTATGCTCAAGTTACAATTGGGAGTGGTCCTTCTCCATCTGATAATTATAGTTATCCTCATTATGATTCTGCGAATGTTACTTCTATAAGTTCAATTGAAGGTTGGCATTCAGGATCCGCTTATGAAGGTTGGTTTTTTACTTTTAATTTTGATAATTCAGGCACATTAAGACTTTATTCATCAAATTTAAATGGATCTATGCAATCATATATTGGGACAGTTGATAGAGACTATGATCCATCTACTGGAAGACCTATTTACTATGATGATTCTGCTACTGGTAATTTCGATTTTAGTTGGACAGGTGCAGCAGGAGATACTTTATATCTATGGGTAAATTCAATAGGAAATAGTTCTTATAGTTTTTATTTAAATGCTACTTTTTCTGGCGGAGGCGGAACGACTCCAACATATACAGCATAGGTAATTAATACAAATCAAATTCTTTTTTCAGTATCAGATAGAGGCAGCTACTATTTAAGATATTTTGTAAGATTAACAAATAGTCCTCAAACTACAATATATGACACTTGGAGTGAATATGGTTATCTTACAACAAATACTTTATTAACTGTTTCTAATTTATAGTATAATACATCATATACTGTAAATGTTGGTTATTCTACAACTAATTCTAGCGGGACAGTTACTTGGATTGGTTCTCAAGTATTAACAACAGGAACGCAATCTTTTGCTTATACCTTAATAAATGGTATAACAGTATCAAATTCTAATCCAAGTCCTAAACGAATATCGTTTAATAGTAATAATGGCGTTATTGTTCCAATTACTATTTCATATAATGGAATTATTACTATTTATACAGAAACTGATCAATCTTCAAGGATGGATGACCAAGCATATCTATGTACTTCTAGTAATGTTAGCTATGATTCTGCTGGAGTAGTTGATTCAACATCACAATATTATATAAAATCAGATGATGAATCTCATGGAAATAATTAGTTTTAGATGACAATTAATAATACAAATGTTGGTACTAATACTTATTATTTATATATTAGAGGTTATCCAGATTCTGGGAATAACAATATACCAAGAGCTATTAATACGCTTTTATATGCTATACTTCCAAATGATGGTTATGTATATATATATGATGGATCTAGCTGGCGGAAAGCGATTCCTTATATATATGATGGATCTAATTGGCGGAAAGCGATTCCTTATATATATGATGGCAGCAGTTGGAAAAAAACAACAGGATAAAGAGTTAAAAGGAGATTAAAATGAGTAATTATAATGATAAAAATGTAGTTGATTTTATTATTGGAAAAGCAAATTTAATGTCATAGGCATTAAATAATGTTGAAACAAAAGGAAGAGCAAGTTTAAATAATTTAAGCGGGTCAATGGATTTGCTTGATGAAATTGTAAAGGCGGCGGTTGATGCTATTAATACTTTAAAAGAGCAAGTAGATCAATTGAATCGGCAAATAGATAATATGAAACCTGCGGAAATAGAGAAATAAAAAAAGGGAGACTATCTAATTAAAGATAGTCTCCCTTTTATTTTTTATTTGACAAATTATGAAATTTATTTTATACTTATGTCAAATAGAAGATTTTTAAAATGAGGTATAGATATGAAGATTTTAGCATTGGATTTATCTACGAAACAAAGCGGGGTAGCGGTTGGCACGGACGCTTCCCTAGAATTTCATAGCTGCGTTTCCACAAATGATAAAAATGTAATTGTAAGAATTATTAAAATGCGTGATTAGATAAAATCATATATTGAAAAATATAAAGTTGATAAAGTTATTATGTAGGAAGTGCGGCCGTAGGTTAATTCACATACTAACAAGGTATTAATGTGGCTTCAAGCAGCTGTTGTGATTGCTGCATATGAGATTAATCCTAAGATTGAATGTTAGTTCATTGGAGCAAGTGAATGGCGGGCCGCCATTAAAATTAAACAAGGACGGGGGATAAAGCGCGACGAATTGAAGCCCCGCGACATTTAGTACGTTTAGAATAAATATAATATAAAAGTAAATGATGATTAGGCAGATGCAATTTGCATATTTGATGCCTATTGGGTTAAAGATAATAATGAAATTAATTGGGGGTAAATATGGAAGAAGATAAAAAATATTTAAGTTTTACGCAATTTACTTTGTAGTAGATTTGTTGTTGTAAATGCGGCAGGATAATTAAGAAGAATAGCTTTTGCCATCCAATTACCGCATTAAAACCAATTGATGCTATTGGTGAATTTAAACAATATAGTAATGATGATATTTTATGCGAAGATTGTTATGGCGATCATTTAATAAGAAGCATGGATAGTTTAGGTATTTCTGTTGTTGATGAAAATGGACAATGGAGAGATTTTAATGATGTAATAAAACAATTTGATGAAATTTGGGAAAGGCAATAAAAAAATAGGAGAAAGTATAATTTATATACTTTCTCCTATTTTTAAGTAAAAACAATGAGATTATTAATACGGCGGTTTTCCCATGTTTTTTTAATGTTATTACCTTCTCTAAAGATATATGACCCGCCGCCATCTAAAGCAATAACATCTTCAAATTTTTCATCTTTTATTTTATTCCAGATTTCTTTGGTTTGTATATAGTTTTTAGTTATTGTTTTACCAGTGATAAGCCAAATTTCATTGTTGCGGATGCCGATCCAGTTTCTCTGAGTCGCATACATGGGAGAGTCATCCCAGCCTTCCGCCTTATATTCCTACACTGACGCGGGTCTGCTTTTTTCAATAACGGGGATCCCGCTTATAGCATATTCACAGCTGTCTGGAATATAGACTTTTGTAATGAAATTTTTAGTTGGAGTTACAACTAATGTAGATGGAGTTTTATGATAAAATTGATTTGTATGATTATCTTTTATATAATACCTTAGCTTACCCTAAGATATGAGGGGCAAGATATATTGTTGCCCCTCCTTAGGTACATTCCAAGGATCACATATTAAAACTCCAACAGGTAATGTAAATAATACATTATTTGCGGAACGGAAATTTCCAAAGAATCCCGCATTACAGTAGTTCCAATAGTTAGCTCCAACTTTTTTAGCATCATGGTAAACAATTCTAAAGGAGTTGCATTTTCTAAATGTAAGTCCATTTTTTGTATATTCTGTATTTGTATTTGCCATGTTGTTTTTCCTTTTGTGTTTTATATATAAATTAAGTTATTAATGTCCATTGATATGTTACTACGCCATTATTAACAATACATTGAAGATTATACGCTCCATTTACTGTTGGAGCAGAGGGAAATAATTGTGTGATTTCATTTATTGCGGATGTTTTTGTATTATTAATTCTAGTAATAGCAGAATTTTTCTGCCGCAGCTATGGTTGTAAGAGAGTCGCTTGATAAAATTCCCGCAGGTATCATATTGCCTGTCGTTGGATCTTTTACCTAAGCATTTATTTTTCTGAATGTTATAGGCATATATATTTTCCTTTCTTAGTTTAATAAAAAGGCTAATGCCTTTGTTTTTTATTTCTATGTTATTTTAAAATTAAATTGATTAAATTGTTTAATATTGACCAAAATAAAAAAGAAGGAAGCCAAGGCTTCCTTCTTAACATTTGTTTATTTACTATTGGCTGATTTTTTATCTGTAGTTGGTGACCTTAGATTTTCTTTAGATTATCCATTGAACGGCGCAAGATTGTTTCTCACAGCCTGAGCGAATAACCATCCCAGCCGTTTCTGGGCAATGTTTGCTCTCGGATGCGTTCCGTCCGGCGCATAAGTTAAAATCGTGTACTGGTTGATTCCAAACAGTTTGTCTGTGCGAATTAACGGACAATGGAAGCGACTTACAACATTTTCAAGCGAATCGCCATAATCAGACATCAACAGACCTGCACTGTTTTGAGCGACGTCGGTCATGGTGGACGCATCACCCGCAGTCATTTCACGATCAAACGGCGAAAGAATCATTACTTGCAAATGCGGATATTTGGTAAGCAGTTTCTTTAATCCATATGCACAGGCACCATCGTAGTTTGTGAGCGTTTCATTATACGATGAACCGACAGGAGTATTTGATGCGTAATCGTTTGCACCGTACATTAGTCCGATTGCATTAACCGTTGTCCAGTCAATTGCTTTTAATGTTGCAAGATGCGGCGCGTATGTTGTATTGATAAGTGCATAAGCATCCAAATCATCCCACGCATCAGCATCTTCCGACACAATACAATCGCACAAGTTATAAAAGCAGAACAAACCTGCTTCTTCAAGTGTGTAAGTCATTCTGGTCCCGCCGAAACCAACATTGATGATATCGGAATGTAAATAGTCGTTGGCATAATCAACATAGGATGTGCCATCATCAGATATAGACAGAGAACCATGTGTAATGGAATCGCCGAACATTACCATTTTGAAATGTTCAAACCCTGTGTTTGCTTCTGCATAGATATCCTTATTGCGTTTGTGATAATCGCAGATACGAACGATAGGCTGTGAATTATAGTTCCCATATATAAGCCGCGCCAGATGATAAAGTTCTTCGGATATCAGAGTCACCCGAATATATCTTGCATTTTCGGGAATCACCTTTGAAACAGCCATTGTATTTCCTGTAAACGGTAATACATTTTTTTCTCCATCAAAAAAGCAGAAACAGTACCTAATAAACGGATTTGTGTTGCCAGTTAAATCGGAATTTCCGTAAACAACAGACGCCGTTTTTGCCCAATTGCATATATAGCCCTGTGCAGGATCAATAGGAACATAGTCAGACAAAACAGAACCGGCATCATTAAATATAACACCATTCGGATGTATCAGTTTTCCTACCGTGTAGCCATAAGGTGGGAGCAGATTATAATCATCGTCAAGGTAAATAGCCGGTGAAATCGCTGTTATTTCTGATTCGAGAAATGAATCTTGTGATTTCAAATCTTCTGTTACCAGTGTTTGCTCTTTTGTATAATTATATACTGTTATAGATATGGTAGCCTCATTTGATGTGTATGCGCTGTTGAACTGTACTTGTAAAAATTTGATCCCTTCAACAGCCGGAGTGTATAACAATGTTTTGCCGGTTTCCCATGATTCTCCCACAAAATCTGCTGTAACAGTATCTACATTTCCACTTCCCGATTCGGCCTTAGATGTGCGAATGTTAGAAAGGTGTGTTGCGTCGGAAATGCTTAAAACGATCCTATATGTAACGCCAACTGATAAAAGAGAAATGTCATAGTACCAGTTTGCCCCAGCCTGCTCCACGGGCGCGACTGATGTTACTATAGCGTTCTGATTTGGATATATTATATCTTCCAAATCATCTAACTGTGTCTTTAAATCATCTACTTGGTCATTTATAGTATCTGTGACCGTTATGGCGTCGGCTACCGCCTCCGCAAGTTTAACTTCTTCAACATTAGTTCCAACAACCAATGCTAACCCACTTGCAATTGCAGTTGTTGTTCTATATAGCTTTTTATTTATACAAATATATTCACCTGTGGTATATGCTTTAGTCGCTGTCATAGTTGCCTAAGTTTGCGCTATCATATCTTTACTTGCTGTAAGTTGACTTATTGGAGGTAAATTGGATGCAGAAAAAGTTGAATCTAAGGTTGTCTAAGGATCCCAATAACTGCTATTTTCTTCCAAATAATTTCCAACTGTTTGCATAATTGCAGAAGGAATATAATCTTGAAAATTACTATATAAGGCATTTAATTGTGTTTGGATATCGCCCTTGGATAAATCAACAGCACCAAGGACTTCTAATAAATTTTTAGTACTACTATACGCAACATTTTCTGCCAATGTGCCAATCGGTATTTCATTACTATAAGTACCATTTTGTTGCTTAATTCTTACCGCAACTAATTTATCTGCCATAAATATTACCTATTTCCTTTCTTATAAATATATATAAAAAAAGTGGGCTATTAATCTTTTACAATCAATAGCCCACCTATTAAATTCATCGGTTAAATATTTCCTAATTTAGAAAATATTCTATTTGTGACTGAAATAATTTCATCTCCATATGTAGAGATTAAATCTGCTACAAGTTCCTACTGATCAAGAGTAAGATCAACATTATAAGAAAACATTGCGGCGTGCGTTATTTCATGGCACAAAACCTTTTTTAAAAGATTACCGCGTAAATTTTCATTAATGTAAATCGTTCTCATTAAATTATCGCAGGCCCCAATGGCATAATCACCATTGGGACGCCGCAATAATGGGAAATTTTCTGGAACTATGGATAATTTCCAAGTTACATCATTAATGACAATCATTAAGCTAATTTACTTGCTAGTGTTGTCATCTTTTGATGTAATGTAGCCTTCTCTTCTGGAGATGCATCTTTAATCATTTCTGTAATATCTGATGAAAGTTCTTGTAAATAGGCTTCTAATTCATGGAGTTGAGAAGTTGTATCACTATGGTTTTCTTTACCTTCCATATACATTCTGCGTCTCATTGCGGCTTTGCCTTCACGAGGATCGCGTCTCATCGGATATTCGTCCGGTCTCATTTCATATGGAAGAGCCATTGGATAATAATTCACAGATCCGCGGGTTCCCATACCAGTTCCAAAATTTCCAGAACCACCGGAATTGCCGCTATTAGATCCACCTCTTGAACCATTACCATTTCCACCGTTTCCACCACCAGGATAATACATATAACCCCTGTCTCTGTCCGTATCCTTATAAGGATCCGGGGGCCAATATTCGGGACTCATTTTCTGATAAACAGGAGTGGTATAATAGTTAATATTATTAACTTCTGAAGGTTTTTCTTCTTCCGCCTTTTCCATTGACTATGTAATAGTGCAATAGTAAATAGCTTCCGCAAGATCCTTAATCATATCAACTACTTCACCAAGTTCATGTGTGTTAGCTTTGGGAATATCTGTAAGCTGACTCTGAACACAAGTAACTAGTTGATCTTTCATTTTTTTCAGTTCTTCTGTTGCCATATCCTTTTACCTCCTTAAGCTATTCTTTCCACGTCTAAGACAGCTTCGCGCCTTACTAAAATAGAAGGAGTTGGAGTTGTAGCAGGATCATCTTCAGTTCCGTCTACATAGGCACCAGACACTGTTAAACAACATCCACAAGGAACAGTCACAATAGCTTTTGTATTAATGTGCCAATACTCTTCAGCTGCGGCAGGAGTTACAATAGCAACGCTCTCTGGGATAATTACACCATTGAGGGTAATTCCTAAAGCAATTGGAGTAACCGCGCCACCTTCGGGAATTTGAATATTTCCTTGAAGAGTTACCACATATCTTGCAAAACGATTTGAGGTGCTACCGTTTAAGTTAAGAATCCCAGGAACAAGGGGAACCACGTTCCCCCTGTTGCAAGGAATAGAAACACTATTAAATGGGATAGTACCGTTTAATGCTACTAACGCATCAGTAGTTGTTACATAACTTGCCATAAGCGACCTCCCAATTAGTTGTAGAATCCGTTATTGTTGCATCCGCAGGGATTATAGTTACAGCCGCAGTTGCAACCATTGGGGTTACCAACAATATATGCGGGAACTGGAGTAGGATTAAGCGCCTGACGAAGTGTAGCAGTCTGTGCGGCATTGTCTGCAAGAAGTGTACCAGTCTGTGCATTCTGAGAAGCAGCCAGGCTAGCAAGATAGCTCTGCATCTGGAGCTGTTGATTCTGAGCCTTAAGATTATCAATCTTTTCTTGGCAAATATCATCTCTAATAGACTGAATACCCGCATTAATAGCATTAAGCATAGCTTGTGTATTGCTATTTTGAGCAGTGGTAACGTCAAACAGAGCATTAGTAACAGCCTGACGATCCGCGCAAGCTTCAGTAGCAACGGTATACTTCAGATCAGCTAAGCCAGCTCTATTTTCGCAGCAACAATTCTGCTGATTCATAGCGATTGTATTGAGCTGAGTAGAAAGGTTAGCCTGATTGTTATTCAGAGTCTGAAGAATATTAGCTTGGCTATTGCAACGAGAAACTTCCGCGTTAGCAAAACCATTATTAACAGCTGCGGCGATGCCATTTAAAGATCCGATAACCGCGCTCTGATCAAAACCACGCTGGATATCAGAAGTTACATAAGTAGCTGCGTTGTTTCCGCCACCACAATTGCTACCCCAGCCGTTATTACCCCAACCGCCGGCAAGCACGAGGATGAATAAAACAAATAACCAAATGCCGCTATCGCCGCCAAAGAGACCACCATTGTTGCCGTAGCCACCATTACCAGTAGCAGCCGCGATATCAGCTAATGAATATCCATTATTGTTATTAAACATTCCTTTTGTTCTCCTTTATAAAGAAAAATTTTTTATATAAAAAACTCTTTAGGAGTTTTTATCGTCCTAAAGAGTTCTTAAATCTAGCAAATTCTTCATCGAAATTTAAGCCTTTTTGTTGAGCTAAATTTCGTGCGAGATTCTATAATGCAGCTGCATTTCCATTTTGAGCAAGATTCATTGCATTTTGTAAAATTGGATTGTTATTATTTTGCATTATACTCATAATCAATTGTTGCGGGTTCATACCGCCCTTGATCATTTGAATTAATTGGAATGGATTTACATTCATTTTTATTCAACCCCTTCTTAGAAATTCATTGCAGGTTTCGTTTCAATCTGCTGAGGAATTGATTCTGTGGATCCCTGAATCGGCTGCCCGCCCATTCTATTTAAGATTTCATTAATTACTTTATTAAAATCAGATTTCTTAACATACTGATCGTCACCATCAGCACTTTCCTCTTGATAAACATAAGTATGAAAAGATGCGGATCCATCGATATTGATTTGCTTGGTATAAATTTTACCATTTGCAATATCAGTAAAAACCCATAATGAACCATCTAAATCAATTTGATAAGCGCTTGCTTCACTTTTTGAGGAAACTGGTCTGCACTTTAAAAATTGATTTTGCGGAATTTGTTGTGGTTGCTGTTGTTGTTGATACATATTCCCCATATAATTGCCATATGGGGTATTTTGTAATAAAGCGTTTCCGCCATAAGGGACTTGCATTTGTTGTCCGCCATTTGGAATCATTCTTTGCATATTATTAGGATTGGTATTCATCATACCAAGAGTTTGTCTTTCATCCATATAATATTTCTCCTTTTATTTCCTATTGTAAGATCTTATGTCCCCTACAATATAATATAAAAATTACTATAAAAGAAATATTAGCTTTTGTCCAAAATTTTTTGTAAGCTAGATATTATCCTCTTTAATTTAGTATATTAAAATTTTTTAATTTTGTCAAATAAAATTATAATCTTTCAAGAGCCTTGGTACAAGAGATGCTCATAGTTCCATTAATATCAAGAGGCATTGAAATAGATTTAATCATAAAGTCACCATAAACACCAGTTACAGAATCTCGTATTGTAATTCTTGTATTTGGTTCAAGATAATAAATTGGGACAGTCGTTAAAGAAACTTGTTCATTAAAAGTTGTATATTGATAAAGTTCTTTTTTAATTTCATCATAAGCGGGCTTTAACATGCCGCCTTCCCATAACATACTATAAACCTAATCTCTAACTTGAACATATGGCTGATTTCTGTCCTAACACCATTGCTGTTGTTCTTGGGTTTTATCTGTTCCCTATTGAATAATAACTATATCAGGGATCTATGGAGCAAAAATACAATTTACCGTATCATCAACAAGAGCAACTGTTCTACGACCTATATTTTGAACTCCATATTGACCAATTTCAGTCTAAGTTTCATCAATGATATCTAAAAAGAAGTCTATTTCATTCGGGTGCGCTAATGCCTAATTTTTAAAATTCCCATTCATTACATCATATATTTTAGACCATTCATTTTGTAATTCTGTATAATAATAATTGCTATCTGTTGCGAATGGCTAAGCGGCGACCCCGCTTAAGAGAAGTTCAGTACGAAAGTCTGAGGTTGTAACAGGGGTACCCGCCTCATCTATAACAAATTTCTATATATCATCCTAATCAATTACACTTTTAATTGTATAAGTGTTTCCTACTTTTGGTTTATTATCTATTGCTAAATGATATCGAATAGGAATTTCTTTCCCGCTTATTGATTTTCTTTTTCCCCATATAATAAAATCATTTTTAATTTGTTGATATTGTGGAGAATTAGAAATAGAAATTATAAGATCAGAATCATCAAAAGTATAAACTGATTTACCACTTGTATAATCAACTGAATAATTATCTTTATTAATATCAGTTAATATCTAATTGGCATATGATTTATTTAAATAATTTTTAATTTCTTGGAAAATAAAATTTCCATTTATATCATAAAAATATTCATAATTTCCTAAGACATTTTTAATTTGATCTAATATAGAACAGATTGTGTCGCCAGCTTTACTAATTAAATCACCTGGATAAGAAAAATCTGTTAGAATATAACCTACATCATCGCCATAATTAAATTGTTTTATATCATCTGGAGATATACCTCTTCCAATAAATTCATTATAATTTGTAGAAAAACTATAATAAGGATGTCCTTCTTCGATAGAAGTATAATAATATAAAGGTGTTGAACCAGTCCATTTCATTACTTCTCTGGCTTCATTATCAATATCTGAAATTATAATTTTCCCCAGCTGTTCACCGCCAAAATGATTAACTAGCTATTGGATAATTCTATATAAAGTGGGTTTGCTTATTACAGATTCTCCTTCTTCATCAATATCTTCAATTTCACTTAAAATAATAGACGCGGGAAGGGTGCCGCCGCATTCTCCATTTAATAAAGCCATCTTATCATGTAAAGTTAACGCAATGCTAATTCCACTTAAACTGTTAGAAATATTTGCGGCAATAATAAGATAAACCCCTTGAGGGAACCATATCATATCATACTATTGGTATTCACCGGTTGTATTGGTAAAACCAATTAATACTTCTATTTTTTTATTAATAGATAATAAATGCTTAGTATCGGTAAGATTATTTTCAAGATCATCCGCAATTAAATTTATATTACCTGTCCGCCGCATAGAAGAAGAACCATCTAAATTAAAGTTGCCACTTATTACTTTTCCCTGAATCTATTGAATAGGATTCTAATAAAAATCTAAAACAATTAATTTAACAAATTGTTCTTTTAATCTAATTTTATCAAATCTTTCTAAAAAAGAAGAATCATTTAAATATGGAAAATTATGAGCCATAATTAATCCTCCTTTTTAGTTCTATATTTAAATTCAACAGAAGCAGGAAATTCATCAATTATAATATCATTATTATCTAACAATGGATGCCATTCTCCATTATAATAAATCATATTAAAATAAACTGGCTCCATAGATTCAACTAAAAGATCATAATCTTTATTATCAATACTATTCTATAAAACTTCATCATGATAAGTTGTAAGTAAATCAGATTCTCTAAAATACTATATATATCTATCAATTCTAATAAAATAATGATCTACAATAGAATAAACACCAAATTCAATTGGATTTTCTACATCCTAAGGAGCGTCATAATGGCCTTCTTGCAGTTTTAGATCATCTTCATCTAAGTGAACTGCATAAAAATATGCTTCTGCAATAGGGTCTGCATCAGAATAATATATATATAGAGATTCATTAGCTGGAGCTAAATATCTAAGAAGATTAATGTTATTTATCGGTTTTGCATAAACAACAACATCTTGTCCTACCGTATGATCTATCTTTAACTCCATAACATTAGTAGTTTCTTGAGGTTGGTCAGACTCTTTATAAAATCTATCAATTAACGATTCTCCACTTCTAAAGTTATCACTAATAGTATATTTAGCGTATGTATAATACCATTTATTAATAAGATTATATTTAGTATTTAAATTCTATAAGATATTATTATCAATTTCAGTAGCAGTTGCAGAAAAAGAATATAATCTTCTACCTAATGTATCAATAGGTTGAAAAGCTATATTTGTTAGTTTTACTAAAATATTCCCTTCTGTTAATGATCTAAATAGTTTTATATTATTTTTATATAAAAACTACATAACTTTCTATCTAAATTCTCTTTCATAAATATAATCTTCATAATAACTAATATCATTTGTTTGATTATAATCATTATGAAGGGCGGCCGCAGCATCTCCAAAAAGTTCATTGGCTGTTGTAAATGGCTATATACTATTTTTATTATAAAATTGTCCATCTAAATGGCCAGGATCATACCAACGAATTTCATCCATTAATGCAGAAACTAATCCACTTAATGAGAACGTTCGATAATAGTTATTACCATTTCTTTTGATATAGGGGTATTGCGCTCCTAAAGTCACTTGTTGAGATTCTGGTATATTATATTTAAAATCAGAAACTGTTGGATTAAATTGAACTTTTAACTGTCTATCTCCTTGAGTTAAGAAAATATCTTCAAATAAACACATTACTGGTTCTTGAATATCAACAACTCTGCCATTTTCTCCTACCTATTGAATTCTATATTTATACCAAACGCCGCTTTCAATAGAAGTATCATACCAAAGATGTTCTAAATCGCGGTTATGAGAAATTGTTTTTAAAGTTTCCCATTGCAAAAAATTACTCTTAGCAGAAGACCGTCTTATATTTAAATCGTTTTGAGTTTGTAATAAGCCAAAATTAATGTCAAGTTTAATACTTCCATTTGATTCTTCTGGCGTAGCGGTAAAAGCTGCGACATTTAATTTATTGCTTGCCTATTTAGCAATTATAAATTGAAAATTTTCAGTTGCTTTATATAAATTATTTGTTGTATAATTAAAAGCTAAGGTATAATTTACCTATTTATCAAGGTCATATAATAGCTAATAATAAAATTCATTAGGATTATATTGATTGGTATATATCTATTCTGTTTTTACAATTGATTTTTGTCCAGATGTTGTATATATATTTATATTATAACTTTTTAAAGTTTCTTTTTCAATATTTGCATTTTGTTCATAGTAAAGTTTTCCAATAAATTCAGTAGGAGGGACAAAGAAAGTTGTTGTTTCTGTTGATTCTAAAGTATTAATATGGATTAAAGGCTGTTCAATACCCTTAATTAAACAAACCTTTGACCATTCAGAAAAATGGTCTATGTTATCATTAACCCAACTAGCGCTTGGAGAAGAACTTGGAAGAATGATGTCTCCAAATCTTATTTGAACTTTATAAAAATGATTTAATGCAAATTGATTATTAATTAAATCAGTTGTATTAATAGTAATATAATATTTATAATCATCAGTTGGATTACTTACCTAAGAAATTGAATTTATAAATTTTATACCCAATGGATACAAACTATTAAAAGCGGTTTGATTTGTTACTTGATTAATTAAAGAAACTTGAACATGTTTAATATCACTTAATGAATTAAATGAAGATAAAGAAAAATAAATATTACAATTATTTGTTCTAACAAAGGCCGGCTGGACATCTTGAACAATTGGCGGATATAAATTATTTGTAACTGCCATTTTTATCTCCTTTTTTCTCTTTAATTTAATTATGTATTAGGAGGTTGTTTTGGCAATGCCCTTAGGTCATCCATAAAGCCTTTGATAAATGAATTGCCGCCTTCTTCTACATAATGCGTATATTGTTTTTCAATACAATCAAGACTAAAATCATCAACCCATCCTTTTTGATAGCAGAAGTAATGATGTTCGCGAGTGATATAAGATCGAATATCGTCGCGGTCTGATTGTATTAATACATCAATTTTACTAGATAATTTATCTAATATATTATCTGTATTCTATTGTTTCTTCTTTAATGATTCAATTAATTGTCTGTCCTATGCTAAGTGCTTTTCTAGCTCCTATTTTTCACTTAATATATTATATTTTTTATTAAAAGCTTGTTTCATCCTCTATTGCACCCAATCAAAGAAAGTTATTAAACTTTTAATAGCAAGTGCTAATATAACAATAAAAATTAAAATTTCAGAGATAGAATAACGCTAAAGTAAAGTTATCACAGCATCAGGCCCTCCTAAAAAAGATTCTTTTACTAAAATATATAAAAAATTCAATAAAAGATTTGTTTATTTTTGGCCAATTTAAGCTAATCAAAATTTAGAAATAAAAAATTCCAAACCACTTTTTAATTTCAGATACGAATGTCTGCGCGCCGAGCAGTTTATGTACCTTTCTTGATGAGATTCTAGAAAAAATTGCCATATATAAAAAAATAAGGTGCCGAAGCACCTTATTTAAGCTTTAATCATCTTATATCTATCAGAGAGGAGTACCTCAAGCATAAGATCATAATTTGTTTTATTTGTCAAGATCTGCTTCAGGATGTTGGGAGAAAATCCGCTTACATAGCTAAATCTTTCACCAAGAGCAGGGACGCAATTGTTTGCTCTTGCATTCAGATTCCAGAATACAACCTGCGGAAGTTCATAACCATACTGCTTCCACTTGGCGGCAATCTTTTCAAGACCAGTCTGAATTTTAGATTCAGAGATATTAATTCGATTCCACATCCAACGAGAACTTGAAGGATTATCTTCATTAAAGCAGACACACTGATCAAATTGCATATCAGAGAAGATATACAATCTCTTAGGCATATCTTTTGCTGCCACACTATTATTGATCGCAGTTCTCAAAAGGAGATTAAATACTGCTTCAATATTTGTGTTCTGTCCCCAATCTGCATCCTGACATCTAAGGAATTTGTCAACAATATCAACGCCCTTAAACTCCTGAAGCTGAGGATCAGCAGAAAAGGTAATAAAGTGATTTGCAAAGGGGCCTTTTGCCTTATCTGCTACATAAGCGCCAAGAGAAATTGCAACTTCCATAGGCTGTCCGCTCATAGAACCAGAAGTATCTACAATAGCAATTGCATTCTCTTCTCTACCCTGATAAATATCGGGGAGATTATCCCAATACTTATTGAACACAACTCTTTCAGGATCATCATAACTTCTTGAGGAAAGTCTGTAACGGTCACTAAAAATGCGGTGAGCAATATCATAAGGATAAAGAACACTAGCGTTTACCTTAGTATTCTTATCTTTAATGAATGCGGCATATCTGGCGGCAGTTACTTCCTTATGAGCAAAAGCGTTCTTATAAATAAGACCAGCCCTAGAGGGAATCTTTGAAAAATCAATTTTATCCCATTCATTAAGAGACATAATTCTTTCTAATACTTTAGTTTTTTCTCTACCATAAGAAAGCATTTTTCTATAATCTTTAGAAGACATCTGTAAAAAATCCCTTGTTTTTCTTGCTAATCTCTTAGTTTCATTAGAAGATGCATTCTCAGATTTTAACCATTTAAAAATTAATCCATGATTTTCCATTTTATTTATTTCTCCTTATCTTTGTCAAGATATTTCCAATGATATTTAAAAGCGGTTTTTCTTTTTCCATCGCATACTTCTTTAATATGGCCAGCCTGTTTTGTATTAGCTACATCCATTGAAGCATCTACTAAACAATTATAAATTTTTTGAGTTTCTATACATAAAATAGGACAATATTTTTTATGAGCCTTACTCATTTTATCTTTAGTCTATTTTGAATGTTTTTTCCCTTGTTGAGAAATTTTATTTGCTTCCCCAATTTTTCTTTTAGTCTCCTAAGATCGAGGTTTTCCATAATTAGGATTTTTAGAACCAAGATTTCTTTCTTTCATTTTTTCTTTATACTAATCTGACCAAAGATGATTTCTACCACCGGGCACTAAATTAAAACCATTTTCAATAGAATTATATAATTTTATTAATTCTTGTTCTTTTATATTGGCCTACTCTAAAGTTAAATTTTTATATATTACTATATGCTAAAAATTTTCCCATCCATATTTCTGAATAGCATGATAAAATTTAGGACAATGTTTATACTTATATCCATTGGAACCAGATCGCTATTCTAATGACGTACAAGTCTGTCCTACATAAACTCTACCATCATTTTTAAGTCTGTGTATATAAACAATAAATTTCTTATCTGATTGCATGAATAATATCTAATCCAATGTTAATTTCATTTTTAATATAAGAAAACATCTCTTCTTCTAAAGGAGTATCAACTAAGCAATATAGATCATCGTAACGTCCATATTCTGCAATATTAGAGATATTTTTTCTTACTATTTCAGGATATTGATTAGCAAGCCACTTAAGACAAACTCTAAAATAACGTCTTTCACCCTGGCCGCCGCGCACATCACGAAGATAAAACAGACACTTAAGAGCAAGAATGGGGTCTTCTTCAAAAGCATTCTTAAACAGAAGAATGCAATCTTCATCAGATCTATTTCTATAAGCGGCGGCCTGACCAAACATATCAAGGACAGCAGACTCTGTGGTCTTATGAGTCAACATACCATTTTCAGTGTGAGTGAAATTGGTAGTATTCTTAAGTGCATTCATATAAGTATTCATAATAATCTCCTTTTAACTCTTTCAACATTTATTCTTGTTGCGGCTATTGTCATAGCCTTAAATAAAAAACTAGAGACTTCTTTTTGTATAAACTCCTACAATTAAGAAAAATTTGCTGTTAGTCTCTAAATAATTAAATTACATAATCTTTAATCTTTTCATAGATTTCGGTATCAGATTCACACCACAGCTCTTCAAATTCAAGAGCATAAAGCATACCCATCAAGGATTTTGCATTAACTCTTAAACCGTTGTTGTCTGTAACTGTAATTGTAGAATTAAGAAATTCATTTACGATTGATACAAACTTATTTACATCTGATACAGTATCTAATACAATCTTATACTTTTTCATATTTTACCTTTCATCTTTTGTTAAAGACCCCAGCAGGATTTGAACCTGCGGTCAGAGGGTTGCAGCCTCCTGCCTTAACCACTTGGCTACGGGGTCAAATAATGCAAATGAGGATTTGCACCTCATATATGGGCCAGTAGAAAAAACCCACAGCCAGGCTTGCTTAGAGCCTACCTGCTTAGAACTTGCGTCTACCTATTCCGCCATTGCATTAACACCTCATAAGGGAAGGCTCGGCCGTCACCTCTAACGACAACCCTTATTGCCGTGTGATTCTAACGTTTCACAACTACGAGCACTCTTGTTTATAGACATTGTGTCGTTTGTCTAAGGGGCTTGATAGGACTCGAACCTATGACACACGGCTCCAAATGCATTTTAATTAAATTGCTGTAAGCTTTTAATTTCTAAAAGCATATATGTACGTCGCTCTTCCAACTGAGCTACAAGCCCCCATAAAACAGCGGGTACTGGAGTTGGACCAGTCTTGTGGGCTTCAAAGGCCCCCGTCCTACCGATGAACGAACCCGCTAAATACGGGTTTTCAATGCGAACCCGCAAACGCATAAGTGGGAGGGAGATACCATGACGATGCGGTTGGCGAGGTTCGAACTCGCGACTTGCTGATTATGGTAGTTGTTATAAGAGTTGCACTTATATCTTCGCATCCGATATTTTACTGTTAAACTAAACAACCAAAGTCAGCTACTCTACCATCTGAGTTACAACCGCAAATTCAAGGGGCATTAAAAGTGTTCAGATCAAAACTATCAGAATTTTTAATTGATTTGCTGTCTGCCCCTTCTTTATCTTACATATATATTATATCATAATTTTTTAGAAAAATCAATAGAAATTTTACTTAATTGGATATTCTAACTCTTTTAAATCATATCCATGATCTTTAAACCAACTTTGAAGAACTCCTCTTTCTGAACAAAGATTCTTTGGAGTTTCATAAAAAATGAATACCAAAATGGGCAGCTCTTCCATTCTCTCAAGATCTTTTATATAAGAGCCAAGTCTTACACATCTTTGCATAATTTCTTCAAAATTTAGCTTATCATATTGAATGCGGAGTTGCCGTAAAAACGAGCATTTAGACGGATCTTTAGGATCTAGTAAGCACCGATCGCCGCATTCACATTCATACTCTTGATCATCATAATGAAAACATTCTGCTCTAATTCCATTATATACTCCACGTTTGTCTTTAAAGACATAATCGGGACCCATCCAATCATGGTACCAAGATGGGTCCCACCGCGCAGTAGAGATAGGAACCATATTTGGTTTAAAATTACGAATTTGATAAAAATAACTTGTATATAATTCCATAATATAAAATATGCGGGTAAGGATTTACACCTTACATGATTAACCCATATTAAAATACAAACTTAGTATATTTCGTTTGTACTGCTTTAGAGGCTTTTTTAATCGGACCCTCGTCCACCCCATAGCTGTTCTCCCATATAATCTTGCCCTTAGTGTCTACTTATTCCACCACCGCATATAATAAATACAATAGCTTTCCGCGGAGTCCATTAATGGCTTTAAGATTTTTTACTTCTCGAGGAAATTTTCCTCCCCTTCCGCAGGCTTACTTACCTATTGTATTGACCTCACCTAAAGGATTTGAACCTTTGCTCCTGTTACAGACTATTCGTTTAGCAAACGAACCCCTTCAACCAAACTTGGGTAAGGTGAGAAGTTAAGTGAGGGATTTAACCCTCACTTTTTAAAAACCAAAGAAGTTATCTAAGAGAAGAGAGAACGGACTCATTAGAATACCATCTTTGAGAGTGGTCTTAAATGTACCGTACTTAGAACAGAAATCAGAAACTGCGGCATTTGCGTCTTTTACAGCAGCATTGGCAGCTGCAATCTTGTCTTCAACGACTTTTGCGGCTTCCGCGCGCTCTTTCTTCTTCTGCTCTTCAGCTTTCTTAGCTTCAGAAACTGCGGCTTCCGCCTTCTTAAGAGCCTCTTCTGTCTAATAAGTTTTACCTGTTACTTCACTCTGATACAAAATCTTCATAATAAATTCTCCTTCCACCTCTAATTCTCACATCTTATAGAGGCTTTTCTTTTTATTATAATTTCAAGGCGTTGATATTTGGTTTTTAAATAAAAATTAAAACTAATTATTTACATTCATCTATAATATTAAATTGCAGTAAACGCCTTATTTTAATTATTTTCTAATAAACCATTTCTGGTATCTTTGCCAACATTCTTCTTTAGTGGGGTATGGCTCATCTTTCTACCAACTGTACTGTGACCATTCCAACCAGCGGCTAACCGCTTCTTTATAATATCTATGAAAGTTTTTAGGCGGAAGCTCATACCAATCACAAATATCATAAGAGCAAGAATTCTTTTTATATGCCATATGCTGATAATTATGAGTTAACTTTTGCCTTCTCAGCTTTCTATTGGCATAATTTTTATAGAATTTACTTTTCTTTAATCCGCAATAGGGAGTATGCTTATATGAACGACTCATTTTTAATTACCTCCTTAAAAGTAATTAAAACACCGCATTCAACATAACTACCATTCCTTTCTTAGAAAATAATTTAAAACTCTGCCCAACCATAGTGGGAAAGAAGTTGTCTCATATTCTCAGCTCCAACCACATTCATAGAATGAATATGAAATCTGCCGGTAATCTCGTTCTCCACAAGATACTTGCAAAAATCATAACCAGTAGGATCATTAGAATGATCATTATCGAGATCGAGACCATCATAACCAAGATCATGGTCAAGATCAACAATAAGATTATCAAAAGAAGGAAGATACTTCTTTATTGCGGCAACCGCAGCTTTATAACTTCTACAAACAATTGCCTTATCTACATGAAGAGTGTACTGCCAAGGCATATCACGAATGTCATCCAGATAGATATAAAGAGTTTTCATTTTTTATTTCCTCTCTTTTGATTTTCTATATATATTATATCATAATTTTTTAAGAAAATCAACAAACAATCTTTTAAATGCTTACCGCAGTCATGTTTACATCCATTACAAACTCTTCAATAGCATGATAATCAGGAAGCTTTGGCAAATTAGTATTTTCTTTTGCATAAATTAATCTTTCTTCATAATAATTTACCATATCAAAGAATTCATCTTTATATGTTCCATCTGAATTCATATACTTACCATTTCTAATATCAAGAAGATAATCTCTTTCTTTTTCACGATAAGTAATAATTTCCTCTTTTTCAAGAATATCAATGCACATCAAATAAAGACGAATTAAATGCATTGCATGTTTATTAAGATGTGCTTCATCTTTTTTTCTATTGCGCTTGTTTAATTTATCATAAGAGCCTAAGACATCTGTCATTGCATTTAAGATACCATTAAACTCGCGGGCAGGGCAATGTTTTAATGTAATATCCGCAAAAACTTCCCTGTCAAATTCTTCTCTTTCAGAAATATCAGTATAAAGAACAATGCTTCCATTAGAAAAATCTGTATAGTTTTTTCTAAAGTTTTCAATTACGCCTTCCATAGATTGTTTAATATGTTCTTCTTTGCGGGCTTGAGGAAGCGCATCTTTTGCAATTGCATTTTCTAGGCGACGAAGCTGTGCGACTGCATAACCGCCAAATGAATGAACTGCCTTTTGGGAGAGAAATAATTTTTGATTATCAATCATCATTCTTCCAATAGGAGTCATCATAAAATAATGATCTGGACGACATCCAAGCATTTCAATTGTATTTGGATTACAATTAAGTAGAAGCTGAACAAGTTTATTAAATGAATAAATAGTCGTATCAGTTTCTGAATCGACTACTTGCTCAAAAGATGACAAACCTAAGAGATCAGCTTTGCTATTTAATGCACATCCTCTAATATCTACATCTGATGTTTCTACATTAGTTCCATATGCATAACTGCCGCCTAATGTAAGAAATACAATTTTGTTAGCTAGATGCGGGTTGGTCTTTAAAAAACCATATTCAGGATTTTTTAAAACCATATTTTCAATTTCTTTGATTGTCATATTATTCACCTATTGTTTCATAAGATGGGGGCGGCGGGACTCGAACCCGCACGAACTTGCGTTCACGAGATTTTCTTACTACTCTATGTCACCATAGCCATCATAATAATGTTGTAGTCTGGACTATTTCTTCACCATATCATTACTGACTTAGGTGGATGGTGTATAGTCTCTACACATTTATTTTTGGGTAGCTTTTAATGCTTTATTTTTTCCTCTATAAGTTTCAGTTAAAGCATGACAATTTGGACATAAATATCTAAGATTAGATAACTAATTATTAGTATTATCACCATCAATATGATCAATTTCTAATGAAATTAATCCATTTTGCCAATGACCATCACAGCCACAGGTTTGACATTTATAATCTAATAATTTATGTCTTTCTACATATCCTCGCATTACTTTTTGAGTAACTGGACTATTAGCAATAAAGATGTCTTCTATTTCGTATTTTTCTTTATTACTATAATCTTGAGGCTATTGGTGAGGGCTGTCTTGCCATCTTTGTCCAGTAAAATGAGAAATATCAATATTAAATTCCTCAATTTTTTTCTTTAAAGTGGCTTGTGTACCTCCACCTTGTTTACGTCCTGCTTTTCTTAAAACTTCTGCTAGTGAATAACTATCAGAACAAAGTTCTTCAAGCCATTCTTTTGTATAGGGATGTAATGCCATAAAATTTTCTCCTTTTCTTTTTTTGATATTATATATCAAAAATTTAAAAAGACAATTTTATGGGTCTGCCCAAAAATTTTAGCTCGTCGTTGTCTGCCTAAACAGATTTTCGTCGAATTAGCCATCTTCTACATAAGAATTTCTTACTTATGCACTCAATTTGTATAAGTCTCGGGTGTCTACCTATTCCACCACGCCCCCGAAATTTACAAGACGCGTTATATTTGAGGTTCTCTAGTCCTCATATTCTAAATATGGCAGAGATAAAATAATTTGCTGTGTACGTCTTAGTTTTTACAAGGCATATTTACGGAATTGAACCGTTTCAAAAAATTTTTGCAGAATTTTTCTTTAACCAAAATAATTTGCTGTGTATGCCTTATCATTTTTGCAAGATACCTTTTTGTCGGTAGAGGGCGATTCGAACGCCCGATCTTCAGGCTTTCCACCTGATGTTTTACCTCTAAACTATCCATCAAATAATTGCTGAACGTATCTTAGAAGCTCCCGCAGGGACTTGAACCCTGGTCCTCACGCTTACAAGGCGCGCGCTCCACCGACTGAGCTACGAGAGCAAATCCTGTTTGATACCTAAGAAACGCAATGTTTCTTTTGGAATCTGGCTCAGGAATGCCATTTGGAGATCTACCAAATTGCGGTGACGGGGATCGGACCCGTGGCCTAGAGGATATGAACCTCTCGAGCTACCTCTGCTCTACACCGCGATATGGGCAGTTTTAGGAAGAAACTGCCAAACCCACATCGAGATAATTCCAATATTCTGGAGATGAAATTATCAAATCCTCCAGCGTAATTAACAAGATTACACACCGAAGAGTGCATTTTATGGATAATACGCTCTTAGCAAACCTTGTTTCCCGCCCAACAATAGGTTTAATTCTTGTTGAATTAACAAGTTACTTCGTTCGCATAACTTCATAGCGCGCATACAGTTATGTCCCCAAAGAACTAGTCCCACAGGGATTCGAACCCTGGTCTTCTGATTTAGAGTCAGACGTCTTAGGCCGCTTGACTATGAGACCAAAATAGATGATAGCTTCGTTCCTTTTTGGGATCGCGGTCACATTTTATTTCCCGAATTTTGAAGGAGATCAACTCTTCGCCGCTAGGTAATTATAACAAACCCGTTTCCATAGTCTGGCGAACTCTCGTTAAGACTTAACCTAGGAATCTTAAATCGTTTGGCATTGCTATCATCTTTCTTTATCTTACATATATATTATATCAAAAATTTTTAAAAAAATCAACAGAAGAAATCTTAAACTGGAGAAATTGTCCAATTGAAATTATCAAGTCCTTTTGCCAAATTAAACTCAAAAACATTTTCAGTTAAAGCCCTAAAAGTATTTATATCTTCAATTTCATCTCCATACTCTTTATAGAGATTATTCATTGCCTCTGCAATAGTTGTTCCTGCAACAAGTCCTGCCAAGTATTTATGCTCATCTTCTAAGTCATCCCAATACTTAATTTCATAATACCAGAACCGAATATCAGACATTTTAAGACTCCTTTAATTCATAATTTTTAAGAAATTCTTCTGTCCCCATGGTGTGAAGAAGATTATCAAGTTCATAGGGGTCTGTAGTAGGAAGCTTAGATTCATCTAATTCAATATAAATTGCATCTATATCTTCTTCATAAATCATTTCTTTGATTTCTTCAATCTTATCACAATCATCTTCTGACCAAGTAAAATAATCCTCATAATTAATATAATAATTAGAACACTCTTCTGCAATTTCTTCTTCAAGAGTAGAAGAAATATCAGAATATGATGTAATTACATCCATAGACAGTTCTCGAGCAGTTTCAATGGCATCTTCGACGGAGCCCTCTTCGATAGATTCATATTTCATACCATGAAGTCCACCATAAATCTGATCCTGACCACAAACATAATAAAGTGCCATGATAATCTCCTTAAATATAATTTCTCAGAAGGGCCGCCCGCCGCGGATTTCTAAGCTTCCGCATTGCATCTGCTTCAATCTGTCTAATTCTTTCTCTGCTCAGATGAAGAGACTTACCAATTTCTTCAAGGGTTTCCGCCCTTTCAAAACCGATACCAAATCTTCTCAGAATAACATCCTTTTCTCTATTGGAAAGAGTATTAAGAACTTCATGAAGAACATTATACTGATTCTCATTATCAATCTGCTCAAAAGATTCTGCAACAGATTCATCTTCAACAAAAGATCCAATAGTAGCATCTTCATCGTCACCAATAGTAACATCAAGAGAAGTAGTATCCTTCATCCATTCATATGCTTCTTTGATCTTTTTTACATCAAGCTTAAGGATTGCGGCAAGCTCTTTTTCATTAGGATCTCTATTGAACTTCTGCTGATACTCTTTTTCTGCCTTGCGAATATTGCTGATTCTTTCAATGATATGAGTAGGGATACGAATATTTCTGCCCTGCTCCATAATGGCTCTAGAAATAGACTGCTTGATCCAGAAAGTTGCATAAGTAGAAAATCTATAACCCTTTGTTACATCAAATTTTTCCACAGCCTTGATAAGACCAAGATTACCTTCCTGAATCATATCCATCAGAGCCATTCCACGACCCATATATCTCTTAGCAATATATACAACGAGTCGAAGATTGTGTTTAATCAGGCGATCTCTGGCGGTTTCATTACCAGCCGCCGCCTTCTTTGCAAGAAATACTTCTTCATCTTTATCAAGAAGAGGATATTCTCCGACTTCCTTAAGATACATCTTAATCGAACTATTGGCAAATGCTTCAATATTCGGGGCTTCCGTTTCTTCGCTCATTTCATCCTCGAAATCTACCATATCAAGCATCTGATCCATTTTGAAGAATCTCCTTTTTCTTTTTCATCTTTTGTATATATATTATATCATAATTTTTTAAAAAAATCAATAGGAAGATTATCATTACCAAGTATAAGGATATTGCGGACTTGATAAAGATTGATAAGGACTTCGTAAATACCATGGAGTCATTGCCATAAGTATACCCGCACTAATTGCTTGGCTTTGTGACATAAAATTCATTAAAATATTGGCATTTTGTGCTTGTAGACTATCTCGAATAGATTCATATGTAGACGAATCTGATGAAATATTCTTTTTGTTAGACTTTTGTAATTCATTAATTAATTTTAATAATTCTGTTTTCTCACAATTAAGTCTATTATTTTTATCAACAGCTTCTTGCAAAAGAGTTTTTAATTTTTTATTATCCTATCTTAATTGTTTATTTTCTTTACTATTCTTTGTTTGAAAAATGTACCAACTTAAAAATAAGCATCCTGCAAGGATATTTGAACCAATATAAGCAAATAAAAAAATCATTATACCCCTCTTAATGGAAATAAATTAAATACCCACATTGAAAAAGAAAATACATTAATAAATAATGTAATAATAATTATAATATGAAATAAAGTTACGTATTTATCTGTTTCGAGATATAAATTATAAAAAATAGCGCACAAAATAAGAGAACATAAGCAATAATTAAAAAAATAATATTCATAATTAATACTTTCATAAAAATAAAATAACATACGGGAGCGGTAGGATTTGAACCCACGCACGGTTATTAGCCGCCTATCTGATTTCAAGTCAGAACTCTTCAGCCACTTGAGTACGCTCCCAAAAAATCCGAGTAGCTGGAGTCGAACCAGCCGTTTCCGCATCCCAAGTGCGGAGCCATACCGCTTGACCATACCCGGAAATAACCATTTTACCATTTCCATAAAATTATGACTACTTAACGCCTAGACACTATTAGTTGGTCTGCGTCGCCACAGATGACCGTTCGTCCTTTTACTCGCGACCGACATCATCATACCTCATCCATATTTACTATGAATATATCGCCTCATCATAACAAAATTTCAATAAATAAAATGGTCTAAATTCATCTCTCCTTTGTTAGCTCTTGTACCAGCATTAAATTGCACTCTTTAACCAAAGGTTTGAATCATTTGTCTCATATTACGTACAAGCCATCATATATTAAAACCCACTTAAGTGCATTTACCCCGATTTAACGTATCGGTAGGGCCATAACGTCTCTTAATTATCTAATACGTATTAGCACGATTAACCAGATATATCGTTTCACCGATTAATAGATGAGATGAATCTTAATTAAGAAAATATAGATAGACACCATCACCAAATAGCAGGAGTGTCCGCACATCACTTTTTTTCAGCTATTTTTCGCAACATCTATATTCATTTTTTTTATTAATAAATTAATTATTAATCAAAATCTTCATCTTCCCAACCGTCAAGATCAAGAACCTGCTCATAAAAAGCAATTAGCTTGCGGTTGGTCTTTTCTCTTTCCTTAACAACTTCCGCTATTGCCTGTGCCTTTGCAGGAACTGAATTATCAATCTTCTTAATGGCTTCATAAATATAATCCATTTCAGTAGTGATAATGTCGATTGCATCAAGAATTCTGTCCATTTGTTTTCTCCTTTTGATTAATAAATTAAAATAATAAACCCTTAAAGAGGACTCGAACCTCTAATCCCGGCTCTGAATGCAAAGAAAATTTTGCTGACAAACCATATAGCTAAGGTCACTTATACGGCGTGTTACCATTACACTATTAAGGGATATAAAGCATATGAGGAGAATTGAACTCCCACCAAAAGATTGGAAATCTCTTATACTAACCATTATACTACATATGCAAATTAATTGCGGGAACAGGGCTCGAACCTGCAACTTCCAACTTGTAAGGATGGCACGCTAACCAATTGCGTCATCCCGCATTAACTTTAAGACCGCGCCTCGGGGCGGGCTGAATAGAACCAATTAAGTGGCCTCGATATTTGGTCGGTCTTAAAAATATCCGCTTACTTTGCCTTTCTTTTTATACTCGTCTTAGCCACAAAGCTCCATACCAGTCTACGGTCTTCTTTCGTAGCGTCTGTTGGGAGTAGTTTAGCGGATAAAGGAATCCATGTCTCTACGAGTTGATAGAAAAATATTCCTATCTAATGGGTCGAGACGGGATTGAACCGCCGACGCGAGGATCTTCAATCCTCCGCTCTACCTGCTGAGCTATCGACCCGAATAAATGGAATATTGCATCGGCACTGACGGGAGTCGAACCCATCACGTCGCAGAGTTAAACTGCTGTTCATCCATTTGTGAGCCCCGCCCACATAGACACATCCTTGCCTCTTTATTACACGTTTGCCAAGCGTATCTACTGACGAATGATAACGTGGATTTTAAAGTCTTAACTGACAAATGATCTCTGGGAGACTCGAACTCACCATTATCGGCGTGAAAGGCCGATTTCCTAGCCATTTAGAAGAAGAGACCAAATTGAGATTTCGATTAAGGTGAAATCATCTTAAAGCCCTATCATCCTCTCGCTCGTCCCCAAGAGTCCGAATGATACAAGCAGGATTTGAACCTACACGCCCAAAGCGTCCCTCGGGCAGGGAATTCACCATCCCCGCGTCTAACCATTTCGCCATTGTATCATAAATTGCATACTCATGAAGAGCGTACCACTTTCTGCATGAGGCCCATATTATTTATATACCGCATCTGAGATATCAACATATCATTAGTTTATCAACTGCGCTCATGGCCATCCATGCGGTTAATGGAGCTAGTGAGGATCGAACTCACGATCTCGTGAATGCAAATCACGCGTTCATTCCAACTGAACTATAACCCCAAATATATAGCCTCCCGAATCGAACGGGATTATTTAAGCCCTGCTCATCGCAGAGAACCAAGGCACTATATAATATATCGTGTGTCATATGTCAATGGCGGCGACCCCATGCTCACCCTCAACCGCCATTCAAGTCCCTCACACGATTGACTATTAAAAGGAACGATTTAAGTGAAGTTGCGGTAAATATTGGCTTCACCATTTAATCCGCGTTTAATCTTTTGTTCTTTCTTTATCTTACATATATATTATATCATATTTTTTTTAAAAAATCAATAAGAGATTTTTTAAATAAGAACGTCCGAGGAGGGACTTGAACCCCCGACATCAAGATTAAGACTTGTATAAGATTTGAACTTATATTTAAATATTTTACCAATTAAATTAACAAGCCACAGTCTTGCGTTCTAACCAACTGAACTACTCGGACAAAACAAATAACCACTCGCGTCCCACCAGTCTGTTTTTCTAGTTATCAAGCGGTTTTAACGATTTATTCTCCCGCCTTCACCAGAAATCACCTGCCAAAGCCTTGTCCGTTATTTGTTGATAATTCTGGAGGGATTTGAACCCTCAGCGCGACGCGTCTAAGGCGCCTGTGTATGCCATTCCACCACAGAATCAAATCCAGGACGGAAGGGATTTGAACCCGATTTATCGTGCGGTTTTGGAGACCGCTGTTTTACCGTTAAACTACCGCCCTATTATTTATTAGCCTTCTACCAAAAGAATTACAAGTTCATCTTCCGCGCTAATCTTATCAGATAAGCTCATAGATTTAACAAACTGATTCAAAATAAAAGATTCATATTCCTCACAATAGTAATCAGGAAAAGAATAAAACATATACTCTCCCGCAGAATGAGAAACTTCTTCTTCCTCTTGAGAATTGCCTTCTTCATCATAAAAGACTAATTCAGTCTGTTTTCCCAAAAGCAATTCATTACTTAGCATACTCGCATATACAGTAGGAGAAATCCATTCTTGAAATAATTCATCAATACTATCATAATCTCCATTCTCATACTTCTTTACATCTTCAATTAAAACATAACCACTTTTAATGAATCCTGTGTGCGGTAAAGCAGAAACCGCAAGCATTTTCAAAGAAGAATATTCACCTTCTTCATCCCAGCCCTCATAAGGAAATTCTTTCTTTAATTCATCAGACGCTGCCGCCTTAAAAATTTTATGAAAATTATCATGAAGATCAGAAGAAAAACTCTGTGAAACTGAAAATGCGGGAACCATTTCATTAAAAACATTATATGGACCAAGTGGATGAATAAGACCATCCGCCTTTTTATAATATCCAATATAATAAGTATAATAATAAGACATATTCTTCTCCTATTGTTAAAATAGCAAGGCACTTATCGGATTTCCACACTACTTGCAAAACGACGATTAAATTGCTGTGCGTGCCTTGTAAGATCGGGACAGAGAGATTCGGACTCTCGACCAACGGTTTATAAGACCGCTGCGCTCACCAGACTGCGCTATGTCCCATTATCACACAGACTTTATCAACCACCTCAAGTCTGATATTGCCTTCCGTATTCATCTCGCGGAATCCCTATAGTACAAACGAGCGAATTACTAGGTTGACTTCCTACTGCTATTATTTACAATAATAATTAACAGTCTTAGCTTTTTTATTAATATAAGAACAAAAACTTTTTACATCTTTTTCAGTATCGAAATGAAAAACTAAACAATCTGTTGGTCGATAATATCTAATTCCTTTTGCATTATATTTGATAAGCAAGGCAATATAATCTTCAACAGAAAGATTAAGCATTCTTGCCGCAACATACCATTTAGCTGACTTGCCCGCCAAGTTTTTTATATCATTACAATAAAACTTACCACTTGTTTCCCAATAAGAAAGCTGAAAAAGATGCGGTTTAGTTTCCATATAAACCTCTTATAGACCCAAAGATTTCATAAGTCTTTCAAGACGCTCTTTCTCTTCATCAGAAGGTTCGGTAGGAATCTTTTCATTCTTTTCTTCAAAAGAAAGGTTTACCGATGAATCGGAATTGTCCTGAGTTTCGTCAAGATTTACAGGTGTCTTACTTGCGGTAAGTGTGACCTTAATCTGCACGGGGGAACCGTCTTCCATCCCGTTGATACGAATCTCTTTACCATCATTATAAAGGAAACTTCCTTTAAAGGTTTCAAGAATCTTCTGTGTGATTTCGTTTTTCAAAATCTGTCCTTTGACTGCCATATACGACCTCTTTTTTATCTTTATTGTATATATATTATATCAAAATTTTTTGAAAAAATCAACTGTCGGTTTTCTTCTTCTTGATAAAGAGATTGTTATCCTTAAAAGTATCTGCTAATTCTATAAACCTATGACAAATATCACAGCTTTCTGGTTTATATAAACAACGCTTGCCGCATTTAGATCTTATAACAGCAAAATAATCCATTAAAAATCTGCTATCCAAATCTTCTTTAAAATTTGGAATAACCTATTTAATTGGTCCCGCCCAATAGCCTTGTTTATAAATTTTATATAAAATTGCCTGATGATCTATATCAGAAACAATTTCAAATATATCTACTAAACCATTAGAATAAAAAGAAATATCTTCTGGTCTAACAAAAAATTTTAATATACTGGGGGTTTCCGCAAAACTAGATTGGCATAAATTAGGAATCACCCGCACCTTAATGTTATGCTAATGTAAAATCTTGCTTATCTTATCAAGAGAAAAACCAAGCTCTTCACAAATATACATATCTGTAGGATTATATTTCATTAATCCACACATTTCATCTATTGTGCCAACATAATTAGAAAAGAAAAATGGAATTTCATATTTTTGAACACGATTTAAATGCTCTTTATTTTCAAAGTTAATAATTAGTCTAAAATTTTGATACTTCTATTCTAATCCTTTTAATAGTTCAGCATCTAAATCTTCAAAAGTATCTTGTACATCAATGATAATAGATTTATCTTGATACTATTGTAAAAAATCCTAAAGTGTGCGGTCGGCAGGTCTATAATAGATTCGTAACTACTAAACTTCTTTTACATAACTCTTATTAGGGAAATAATCTAAACAAAACATATTATTCCTCCCAAGGAGAACAGGGGGAATACTCCCCCTGTTTATTTAATTACTCTTCAACATCAACAGGAGTGCCGTCTCCCTTGATATAAACCATCTTGCGGTTGCCGTCAATCTTAGCAGTATCCTTTTCCGCAAGGCCAGCCTTCACAAGCTTGCCAAGACGAGAGGTAATCTTATTGCGAGTAACGGTTTCATCCTCGAAAGCCGCAAGCAGATCTTCTACAGTCTGAGGCTCATCAGTAAGAAGAGCATAAATTTCATCAGTCAGAGCATCAGATTCAGCCTTCTTCTTTTCAGCCCTATCCTTCGCCGCAACCTTACGCTTCTCAAGCTGTTCGATTTCCTTATCAAGGAAATCCTTAACATTCATGGCGGTTTCCGCATCAAGGGTTGCCCCATCAACTACATCCTTCAGCAGGGTAAAATAATCAACCTTAGTGAACTTCTTTTCAGTGTTTTCCATAATAATCTCCTTAAAAATTTTTACTTGTTTTTTGTTTCTTTATCTTTTGTAAGTATATTATATCAAAATTTTTTTGTTTTTGCAAGTGGTTTTCTTACTTGCGAATTTCTGCGAGAATATAATTTAATTCTTTCTGAGTTAGACTTTTATAATCTAAATTACATTTATCCATAATATAGACAAATGTATCTTCATCAATAGTAGGAGCAGGATAATTTTTTATTTCTTTAATGGCGGCGTTCAGCTTACCTAATCGAGTGGGCAATAAACCTTCGCCTTCCGCCATATAAAACAACTGAGGAGTTTTCACTTATACCTCTCCATTTCCTCTTCAAGCATTTCTTTTGCTTCCTTCTCTTCATAATCAGACCGCTTTGTCTTACGCAAATCCCCGCGAGTCTTTACAGGCTTCTTCTGAAAAATTGCAGAGTAATACTTGCATTTCTGACAAGCCTTTCCAAAAGTGCCTTCAAAACCCTTCTCGCAATTATTTTCACAGATGTAATAGCGGCAGGGCGTATTCCGTGTCTGAGCCATTGTATATTTCTCCTTTAAATATTAATCAATAAAATTTGAATAATCCAGAATTACTGGAGTATTATCTTCTCTATAGCCTAAATTTCCCGAATGAGGATCTGCAAGAATATCAGTATCTTCGTTATTGCAATAATCCATAAACCGCCGCGTTTTAGATTCTCCATAAAAATCAATACAACTTGCTAACCAAGTACTATCAAGAGCAAGTTCATCAACATGGATCCATCTTTTAGCAATGTCTTTGGAGCGGATGGATGGTTTTCTATTGTGCCAGTCATCATATTTAGGGATTACTTTTTCTTGAAGAAATACTGAAATTCCATTAGGAAGTGTTTTATAGTATTGCGTTTTTGCTACAAAGCAATCTAAATTCTTTTTCCAAAGAGCTTTATACTTCTTATATTCAATTTTGCAATAGTCCTTTTTCCAAAATGGGGAATATGTGTACCAATAATTACCTTCATTAATTACAATATCATTCTTAGAAAAATTATCTGCGCAATCATCCCCATAATAATCATAAGTTCCGCTGAAAGGGACTTTAATCACGATATCCCCCAGCGAGGGGGCGGTAATGACAAATTTCGACATACCGAAGTGGAAATCCGCCCCCGAATCAATATCTAAAATCTGTTCTTGGAGCTCTTCAAAATAAATAGGATTTTCAGGTTCTCCATCATTTATTAGCAAGCCAAATGGCTTATCTAAATAACCAATATCTTCTACAAATGCATCGATTAAAGAGTTATGCTTTCTCAAAACTTTAACCTCTTTTCATATTTTCTATATATATTATATCATAATTTTATAGAAATATCAAGAGGTAACTCTCTTAATCAATCTTGGTTACGATACAACGAGTTAAATAGGTATTTTTAATTCCCATGTATTCATCAAAACTCTTAATAGTACCAGTCAAATCAACGGTCTCGCCACATTCAATATTAATACTCTTGGCAGTCATCCATACAAATACATAATCACCAGAAGTGAAAGTGTAAACATAAGTGTAACCATAAATACCTTCAAAACCGCGAACAGAAGCAAGTTTTGCAGTAATATTTCTAATTCTATCCTTTTCCGCGGCGGGGTAGTAAACAGAAGTAGACGGCCCTTTCAGTTCAGCCATTCTTTTGGAAACAATCTCTTTAGCATTTTCCTTAAAAGATGCCCACTTGCCAAGAGGATTATAGTCGTAAAGTTCATCAAAAGAAAATTCGCAAAGATTATAACCTTCCGGAAGCTCAACTTTATTAGCAAAGAACCATTTTAAAGTAGGATCAAATCTTGCGCCGAGTTCCTTTAGCTTATCTTTAATTGCAAAGGTATCATCACCATATACGAGGTATGCTTTATTATCTTCACCAAAGCCAAGTTTAAAAGCAACTTCATGCTTATACTTTTCAGCATTATCAACGAGTTCTTTTTCTTTGGCAGCTTTCTGCATAGCCTTTCTTTCTTTGGCTTTTTCTTTTGCGGCAGTCATCTGATTATATTCTTTTTCAGTATAGGCACGAACATTGTCTATGACATATTTTGCTCCCATACAACCGTAACACATAGTCCCGTCGACTTCATTATAAGAATAATTCCCGCTGCCACCGCATCTAGGGCAAGTTTTTCGAATCTTCACATACATCTTTCCTTTTGCATTTTCAAAAGGCTCGCTAATAATTTGAGCATCCTTATAAGAATCAGCCAGAAAGATTTTTTCCATGAGTTTTATATTCCTTTCCTCATTTTCTATACATATTATATCATAAATTTTTTAAAAAAACAAGCTGCGGATCCGCAGCTTTATATTATAATATTTTTTTATTTAATTATTAAGTAAGTAAACAAGCAATAATATAAATAATCAAAAATATAATCGCAAGAATAGCAGAAATCCAAATAGGTGAGAGCACCCATAACCAAGACCATGTGATTTTACCAAGAAGTTTGAGGACGATAAAAACAATAGTTAGAACTCCTGCAAAACCGATACCGCCACCAGATGCATTAGAATTATTATTTTCTTTCATATATTCTCTCCTTAATTATCAATAGAATTCAATACTTCCTTAATTCCAAAGAGAGCTCCATATCCTTCACCTTCTCCAGATGTAATAATTGTACTTACAGATCCATTAATGGCGCGGACGGCCTCCTGTCTAATATCAAGCTCCCTATCTTTAAAATATACTTCAGTAAGGGTTTTCTGACTTTCTAGTTCTGCCTCTTTCTTAAGCTGAGCCTCTTCTACCTTCATACGAGCAATTTCAACCTGAGATTTCTGGGCGGCTTCTGCTTCTTCACGCTTAATGCGAGCTACTTCTGCCTGTGCCTGCTGAGCTTCAATCTGTGCCTGAGCCTGTTTTGCGATCTCATAAGCGGCGGCATCCGCTTCTGTCTGTCTCTGAAGCATTTCCTTTTCTGACTGTGCCTTTTGTGCATCAACAATTTGCTGGTTTACTTCATCCTGCTTTTCTCTTTCAAGACGTGCAAGCTCAACTTCATTTTGTGCCTCTGTCTTCTGGTCAATTTTTGCCTGAATATCCTGCGGAAGATTCAAAGTACCTAGCTCAAGTCTAACAAGTTCTACTCCATAGACATCATGAAGAGTACCAAAAAGAATGTCAAATACCTTCTGTTGAATTTCAGTACGGCTAGACTGAATATCATAAACAGAATACGCCTGAGTTACACCAGAGAGCTTGCCTTTACAAAGTCCATAAATATCATTATCAACAATAGAATCAAAAGATTTAGTACCAAAAGATTTAATAATCTTTCCAATATCAACAGGACGAACGCTAATATAAATATCTGCATCAATATTCTTGCCTTCTTTTGAAGCGATTTGCATAGACATATCTGTTCTATTGTCACCTTCCGCGAGACAAGTCCAGTTTTTAGATACAATAGTGGTAGGATACTTGAGAACGTCCTGTGTTACAGGATTGATGCGGATACGGCCAGTTCTTTCATCATCAAGAACGGAGGTTCCTTCGATAACATTATCTTCTGCTGTTGCTGTTCTATCATATACATATCCTACATAACCTGCGGGAATAGTCTCATGAGTTGCCGCATAAACTATAATAATACCAATTACAAAAGCAAGACAAATAGTGAGGGCTGTAATAAATTTTTTCATAATATCTCCTTTTTATTTTTTAAAAGTTTTCTTAAACCAATTATAAATAGGCTCACGATAACAAATTGCTATTGCAACAGCAATAACAAACATAATTACAATTGCGCGAATAGGCATATTTTATTCCTCTGTTTCTTCTAAAATCTGCTTACAGATTTTTCTCATTGTAGCTTCTGCTCTTTTGTTTTTTTCTTCATATGTTAAAAGGCGGCGACCGCATTTTGGACAATATTGAATATTTCTTATTTCATCGAAACAATATCCTACATCATCATATCTAGAACTATATAAACTATCATTTTTTTCAAGATCATCGCAAGTATAACAATGCTCTTTATTTTCTTCTGGGAAATAATGTTTAATAAGCTGTTCTACTCTAAAACAAGAAATTAATTCAGATCCATTTGTATAAATCTTTTCATGATCTATAAATGAATGTGAAGCTAAAAAATCTTTCCAATTTGTTGGAAACTCCATACAGTCAGGC
>Ga0247608_10000612_pt1 | contig 55554 bp, 98 predicted proteins | sample 176DNAGHGlowgp2_FD_193490 | JGI IMG/M metagenome (GOLD analysis project Ga0247608, IMG submission 193490) | Sheep rumen microbial communities from Palmerston North, Manawatu-Wanganui, New Zealand - 1766 DNA GHGlow gp2 | ecosystem: Host-associated > Mammals > Digestive system > Stomach > Rumen ... | reverse complement strand
AATCGTATGCGAGTGCGGTGACAACCACTTCGGTCAGAACGGCCGTGTCTACGGGGGGGGGGGTCTGGCTCCAACTATAACCGCCCATATATCCAAGAACAACATCGAGTGTCTGGTCTATGTCGGTAAGGTACGCATTGAAGATCATCGGACGGGGATTGACGGGTAAGGGGACCTATGGGAACCGCGATCTCGTCCTTGACCCGTCCGGGGATGCTCCCACGGTCCTCGCCAATTGGGGTATCAAGTCCCCCCCCCCCTGGTGATGGTAAGAAGGGTTGAAGATGATGACTCCGATTAAGGCATTGGTGAAGATAGCCGTCCTCCCCAATTACCGTCCGTCCGGATTCGACAAATGTAATGTCGTATGGGGGGGAGGGGGTTTGTGTCCTACGATAACGACTGCTTTCGCCAAGGCGAACCAACCCATGATATTCGTGAGGGAAGAAGATGAAAATCATAGTCGAGTTCAGATTGGATGAGCCGACATGGTATAAGATGTTCCGCGAAGTCTACAATCCCGACGGACTATGCCCGTGCGTACATTCGCAGGGGGGAGGGTCCAGCCATATCAAGGTCGTGATCTATGACCGCTAATTGCAGAGTCATAGCCGTCCTCGATTGGCCCGGCTGGCTGGAGCAACACAGGAGGGTCTACGACCCCGATTACTGTTCCCCGACCATCCATACGGCAATCGGGAGAACGACACAGATCAAGGTGCTGATACATGACGAAAAGATGTGAACAGGTATGCACGTTACCCGCCCTCAACGGCTACGACTGTCTCAAGAGGGTCTATTCCGACAAGGGGATATGTCCGACCATCCCTACGGGCGGGGGAGGTAACGTGATGCCGAAGATATTGGTGAGAGAACATGAAGGAAGATACCCGTAATCATTGGAAGGTGAGCAACCTGGGCCGTATATCCCCTCAATCGGGGATCATCCGTATCGCAGCAGACCCGCATTACAAGGGCGAGGCGATAATCAGCGCAGAGGGGTAGAGCAGTACGATCCGCAGTAAGGACGGAGGAGGTACGGTATTATGTCCGATGTGGTAAGGATAGTGGCGAACCAAGAGAGAAGATTCAAGACGGCCCATGTTTGGGATTGCGTGTTCCTGACCTATGTGGGAAACCGCCATACCCCCGTTATGGGGGGAGGGATAGCGGGAACGGTAACGACAAGACCCGGCGAGTTGGGAGTAGTGGTTCCGGATGTGTCGGATAATCGCCGCAACCGAATTGGACCAGAGATGGTTATGACGGAGGGAGAGGATCAACGTCTCTTCTTAGCGTAACCGATGATGCGGCGGGCGGCCTGGGTCTCTTCCGCACCCATACGGTAAACGGTCCCGTCTGCGGTCACACCGCGCATGCGCCCGGATGCAACGTCCACGGCAACGAACACGGGCATGACAATATCCTCGTCGTCGGGGATACGGTTCGGGTAGATGCGTTCGACGATCTTCCCGTCCTTCTTGATGGTGGCAACCGCCTTGACACGGCCTCCGAAAAGACGTTCCACGACATCCTGTCTCGCAGCGACAAGACTGGTGCAGGATGCGGATTTGAATTTGGAGCTGTAAGACACGACATAGTTCGCCATGTTCAGTAAATCGAATATTTGGTATATAAATTAAAGAGGCATATAAGTGCAGTACATAAGGATCAGAGCCGATAACCCTACAGGATACATGTAGGCATACGAGGGGGATTCCATCTTCACGGAGTTCCCCGGTAAGAGCAAATCGCCCGTCACCCACGGCAGAAGCAACTCCATCACCACATGGTCCGGCGGCGGGGTAGGAGTAGTAGTCAGGGTAACTGATTGTATGTGATTGTATGGAATTGTATATATACTTACAATCACTGGCTTAATCAACGAGGAATATCTATGCAGTATGAGAGCAAAGATGAGGTGCCGGGAACAGAAGGGCTGCGCGTGCGCAAACTGACCCCGCGCGAGTGTATGCGCCTGATGGGTTACAACGACGAGGAGATAGACCGTCTGATGGATGCCAAGACCGTCAAGACCGCCAAGAACGGCAAGGTCACGGAGAAGCCGACCTACTCCAACAGTGCGATCTACCGTTTCGCGGGGAACAGCGTGGTCGTGGATTGTTTCGCGGCCATCCTAGGGGTTATCGTCGATGATATGGACGGCAAGACCCCGCAGAAGTCGATGGACGAGTGGACCGCATGACCTGGGAATGGAAGGAACAACCCGGCGAGACCGTATGTCCCTGGTGCGGAACGAGGTTCCCCATCAAGGGATATGCGGAGAGTTACATCGGATTCTGCACACGCTGCGATAAGGACAGCTACGAAAGGGAGTACCCGTGCCATTGTCCGATGTGCAACATCACGTACACTATCCGTCGTGTCGTGTCGGAGGGTGAACATGAGCGATTACATCCCCGATTACATCACCGATGCCGGCTACGAATGGACGTACTGTCCGTATTGCGACTACTCCCCTTTATACAATCCGCATCGGAGATACATGTACGATCCCAAGTACAAGAGAATATGGACATGCGCGTGCGGGAAGGTGGCGAGGAAGAAGGGATTGTTCGAGAGAAGGAACATGGAGCCGTGGTACATTAAGAGGACGTGGCGCAAGCAGTATTACAAGCACGACGGCCACGGCAGCATCAACGAGTACATGAACGGTTCCTACATCGGGACTTATCCCGTCAGCCAGCATCTCGACGAGATGTTGGCGGTCATGCCCATCGACATGAGGTTGGGGGTAAGACCGTGAGCATCATCAACGATGAAGAGGTCAAAAGGGTGGAAATTCCCTATGAGGGTCCGGAGTCGTATGTGTCCTATGCGAGCAAATGCGTTCCGAGGGGGATAGCGGTCTGTCCGTGTTCGGTATGCACGGAGGAGAGGTTGGATGTCTACAACGGCATCTACGAAGGGAAACACGTCATGCAGATATACTGCGGGAGTTGCAATAAGACCATCGGTTGGTTGCCGGCATTGGAGGCGATCTCCGAATGGAACTCGGATTATATCGGTTTTTCAAGGGGGATATTCGATATTGCAATCATCGGAAGGATGTCCCTCGATTCAATCAAGGAGAGGAGCGAATGAAGAAGAAGATGGTATTGGACGGAGCGATCTGTGAAACGTGCGGGTGTGTGATAGACCCGAACATTCACATAGAGAGGGAAGTAGGGTTGGTATGTGAAAAAAGACTGACCGTGAAGATGCTATCCCCCCTCAAGTACAGGGGTATCGAAGATGTATACGGATACCACAATATCGAAAAAAGAAAGATGCAGATATGTCCGAAATGTGCGTCTCGTTTCCTTACCCATTACTGTCAATGGAGAGAGGAGTGTGACAAGGCCGGCGAAGAGGAACGTGCCAAACGCATACTCGATTTCGAGCAGAAATACGGAGGCAGGACCGGGGGAGAGGAATGAGGAAGAAGATCGTGATTAAAGGAACGCTATGCGACGTGTGCGGTCGTATCGCAGATAGCGAATGCATGTACGTCGGAGGATACAACGATTGGGCCTATGTGTCCCCCAAGACCCTGAAGATCAAGATGACCGGGGGACCGTTCTTCAATATATACTCCGATCCCCCCATCATCCGCGGCAAACCCCGTGGGAGACCCCGCGCGGAGGTCTATGAGACCGTGTGTCCGAGATGCGCGGCCAAACTGTCCGAGATGTACGATGAATGGCGGCAAGAATGTTGGCGCGACGGGGAGCAGGAAAGGGAGAAGAGAAAACTGGATTTCGAGAGGAAGTGGGCAGATGGGCATAAGAAGGATGCTGGACAGAAGAGCGAAGAGGAAAGCCGAGAAGGAGCAACGCGCCCACGACAATCTCATGAGGTTGTTGCAGGAATCGGCAGACAGCCTACGGGAGTTGAGAGAGACGGAGAAGAAAAGGAAGGATAGGGAACGCGAACAGTACCAGGTCGAGGAAAGGGAGAAGGAGATCACCGCCCGGCTCAAGGAGTCGCTGGACCTCCACTTGAAAGCATGTCCGTGGTGCGGTGAGGAACCCACGATAGAAGCGGAGATCATACCCGACTACAAGCCGTTCGGTCCGTTCACATGCGAGGATTGGTCCGATCCCAAGGAGTACCGTATCAACCTCAAGACGTGCGAACATCTCAATTGTTCGGGTAATCATTGGGGAACGTACCCCATCGACAGGATACCGGACGTACTGTACTGCAATCCGGATTACAAGGATTACCGCTGTGACATATCGTGGAACGGAGGCAGACATCCCAAAGGGAAGGTGGATGATGATATTCCGTTCGAGTTGTTCCCCCTGACCTTCGTTCCGTATGAGGAACTGACGGAGGATGAGAAGAAGAGGGAGAAGGATCGGTACGGAGCATATCGTGATAAGTCGGGTAGGATTCATTACCACATATCCTACTGGTGCTATGCGGTCAATCATTACCTCGAATATCTGTCCGACGATTACGAGCCGAAGTGCTGCGTGTGCCACAAGAAGTGGCGCGGATACGAGCTGTACGGAGAGGACATCCAGGTGGACGGGAAGAGGTATTGCAAGGCATGTTCCCAAGCGTATCCCGATCCCGTGAACAATCCGAGGATGCCGCGCAACGACTGGATATGGCGGTCGAGCATGGGGTCCACGATGTCGGACGGAGCCGAGGACTACTTCACCGATTTCGACAACTTCCTCCGTGTGGAGGGATATACCGAGGATCGTGTGTTCACCCGCTATGTCGAGGACACGCGCACGGGTTACGGATGCGATGCCCTTTCAGGGAACATCAAGGGCAGCCGTTGGCAGATTTACAGGAAGGGCAAGGACGATAAGGATACATGGCTCCTGGGATGGGTTTTCAACCCCCCGGAGAAGGACATAGAGAGATACAAGAAGTTAGAGAGGAAGGTGAGGGAATGACTTACGTTCTAGTCACTTTTGAAGTATATGGTGCCGAGAAGATAGCCTTCTCGACCCTTGACGAAATAGAGTTGGAGATCATGATCGCCGATTTCTTCAAGGCGAGGAAAGCCGAGATTTCCATCGAGCCGGACTTCGACATCGACGATTCGGAGGAAAAGGAATGAGCATAATAATCAGGACCAGGGACGGCAAGGAGTTCGTTACCCCTTATCTATGGGAGGACCTTCTGTCATGTATGCAGGAAGAGGTATGGATCCCGATATGGGAAAAGCTTACCGATGACGAGTGCGAGGAACCGTGTACCACGCTGATACGTTCGACCGACATCGTGAGCATATCCGCGACCACGGACAAGGACAGGAAAGCATTACACGGAATCCTGGATTGGGCGAACCGCTACGGAGGGAACGAATATGGACCCCGCGATTGACTCCACCCGGCTCAAATACATCGCCAAGTGCCTCCTGAACGTGAACAAGGAATCGCCCGCGCAGCTGGGCGAGGACATGATGTTTACGCTGGACAAGTGGCGCGTGTCCATGCTGACCATCGAGAACATCGAGAGGGGTCCGGTCATCGCCACGCGGCCGTTCACCATAACGGCAGAGACATTAGGCAGGGGCCTCAACAGGTTCAAGGGGAACATCTCGTTCGCGGAGGACGGCAGGAGCCACAGTATAGGTGCGGATGTCACGGTATGCCATCGGGAGTATGTGTCGTCGGAGGTTTTCCAAATGACGGATAATCTGAAAAGGGTCATCGGGACGGTCCATCCGTACCGGGCATCCGTCGATGCCAAGACCATCCAGGTGCTGGCATCCCAGGACCTCAAGGCCGACCCCGTGATCTACATCAAGAGCGACTCCGAGTGCCATTACATGGGCATACTGGACAACATACGTGTCAGGATGCGCGGGAACATCGCGCAACCCGGATATACGACGTTCGCCGCGGCCTTTCTCAAGATGCTGGCGAGGATGGTCATGGGCGATGTGACCGTGGATTGGGGAAACCAGTCCTTCATCAGGTTCACATGGGATGCCTACGGGGTGAGGATGTCCTACTATGTGGCCCCGAGGATGGTCAATGACGAGAACATCATCAAGAGGCTGGACAGGAAGGTGATTCTATGAGCATAGGCGAGAAGTGGCGGGCGCACAGGGAGAGGCACGGACCGAGGGAGGACGTGCAGCCGTGTCCCCGGTGCGGATCGGACCGCACATGGACCACGGGTTCGTTCCGTCCCCTAGGCATCCAGGTTAAGTGCGCCGGGTGCGGATTCAGGGGACCGCTGGCGCAGACCCGCGAGGCCGCAATCCTATTGTGGAACGGACTGATCAGAGAGTGAGAGAACAATCGGGCGATATATCGCGCGCGTAATAAAGGAGGGGATAACAAAGGTATTAAATATTAGTGAGTAATACTTATCCATAAGAGCCGTGAAAGGCCCGAAACAACTTCAAAAAAAAACACAAGAGGAATCGAAAATGTTTGGAACACTTGAGTTCAACTACAAGGGCCGCAACGGCCACTGTTATCATAAACAGAATACGACCGCAGCCGAGATCAGGCGCATATACAAGAGGGTCAAACCCGCTTCATTCAATGTTTGGCTGTATACCGATGATGGGTATGTAATCTATAATAACATAAACATAAACAATCACGCCTTCCTCCAGGCAAGGTCCATTAATTTCATCGGGAACGTTGCGAGGAGATACAACGGGAGAACCGAAATCCTATACCCCTACAACGAATCCACCAGCTGTTGAAACCCTTTCCCAAACCCCAAAAAAAAAACAAGAGGAATAGAAATGGATGCAAAATACTTCAAGAACGGCACATGGGACATCGACGGGATGCTCAAGGACGGGCGCACGATGACGGCCGCGGAGGCGCGCGCGTTGGGGAACAAGGACCCCCTTACCCCGAACACATCCAAGGCACATGAGTTCGTGGCCGTGGATGCCGCCACGGGGTTCGTCGTGCGTTCCTCGTGGACGTACAACCGGGTCATCCAGAACGGAGGAATCCGGTACGTCATCGTTCACAGGCCGACGGAGAGGATCGTTAGGAGGGATTGAGAATGAAAACACTTACTGAATCGGAAGCAACCATCGTCAAGGTACTCAAGGACCTCCGCGAGATAGCGGAGGGCGAGGACAACACCGATCTGGCAGACAGATGCACCAACATCATCGGGACCATTTATTCGGGGGGAATCTGAATGACAATCACCAAGGATGAGATGACCGAGTACGAGTTCAGCACGGAGATGAGGGACCGCCTTTATCGGGCGCATTTATTGTTCACCGACGTGCTGGCACATAACAAGGGGTATTTCGAGGACAACGAGAAGTTCAAGGATGCCCTCATCGACATCAACACCGACCTGGTACGTCTCATCGACAAGGTAGATACGGAGATCGGAATCCACTACCGCAGACTGACGGAGTGAGACGATGGAGGATCAAGAGTTCTACAAACAGGTAGACGATTACATCATCTCGGTCCTCAAGACCACACAGGCGAACACCATGCGCGCGCAGAGGGACGAATGGGTATTGAACAGGCGGAACCGGGACGGGTTCTACAAGGAGGTCAGGGAGAGGATCGAGGACATCATCGTGGCTATGGAGAGGAACGAGATATGAATCTGACAGACGAAGTGATGAAGGTACTCAAGGAGAACAGGGACGGGATGACCATCCGGGACGTCATCAACAGGATATATCCGGATATAGACCCGTATGATATACCGTCGAGGAGGGTGGCCGTGTCCAAGAAGCTCCACACGTTCATGAAATACAGGATGGCCCGCAGGGAGATTATCCAACACCCGACCGATCCCGAAGCAACACTGTCTATATGGTACTGGACGGATGATTGATATGGCCTGTCAATGTCCGTCCATGATCTGTCCTTTCATCTCCGAGGGAACCCCTATGTCGTGCAGCGAATGTCCTTACTCGGACGGAGAAGAGGATGAGGAATGTGATTGAATGATAATCGTTATAAAAACGGATATTAACGTGGAGGTCACACTGAACATTGATGTAAAAGAGATGGCATATTGTGGGAACGGTCCTACGGGAAAATTCATTTGGATGGGCGAGGAAGGTCATCATAAAGCCGTCGAGATGTGTCTGTCAAGGGCAGAACTCGCTACGTTAGAAAGAACGTATAATATCAGCGATTTGGAAGTCATACAGGAGGTAAAAGAATGACAGATAGGAAGCTTACAGATAATGAAAAGATCTACAGAGGATGTGTAATCGGGATGACTGAAATCGTCATCGACAACCTACATGCTCTCGCCTATGACCTGGAATCGTGTCCGGGCATAGCATCGGATGAGGAAATCGACCAGATTTACGAAACGGCTGAAATGCTTAGAAACATCAACGATAGGCTCACCCAGGAGCTGAAGCGTTATGGGTTGAAGGTGAACCGATGATCTGGCGGGACGTGAACGGAGAGATGCTGACCTACGACGGCACGGAGGAATGTGAATCCATGTTGCTCGACCGCGACCTGTTCACCTCGAAAGGGCATCTATGCGAGGCTTTCTCGTTGCACGAATACGAGGACCACGGACCCATAAACGTGGGGGATAGGGTACTCATCCTCCACGATCTCGATGAGGTTGTCATCCTACGGAGGAGAGAGGAATGAGTTACTGCGACGACTGTTCCTACAACTCCGGGGTCCGCGGCGAGGAGATAATCTGCGACCTCGACCATGACCCTTTGGACTGCCCGTACAAGCGTAGGAGGGCGGGAAGAATGACCGACCTTAAACTGTGTCCGTTCTGTAATTGTGAGATGAGCATAGCGGTCAGGAATTATAAACTCATAAAATCCCATCGTTATATGCTCGTACATCCTGACAACGGGTGCATCCTGGAGGGGTATGAGAGCCGTGAAACATCCGCGCGCGGTGAATTGATTGATAAGTGGAACAGGAGAGTGAAGGAATGACCGTTACGATCTACGAGGGGGACTGCCGCGACTACATCCCCAAGGTCAAGGCCGACCTCATCATCATGGACCCGCCCTACGACATTAAGTCGAACAGGGGGGGGGGGTTTGGGAATCTAAGGCAGAAGTTCTACTCCGGACTCGATGCCCTTTCCGAAGGTCTTTCCGATGCCGTCCTCAAGGACTGTCTGTCCATGACCCCCAATGTCTATGTGTGGGGTAATTGGCGTGCAATCCGTGGCTATCTCGATGCCGTCAGGGACTACAACACCAATCTCCTATCATGGCATAAGAGCAACCCCATCCCCACATGCTCCAACAAATATCTGACCGACACGGAGTATTGTCTTTTCATCCGTGGGAAGGGGGTCAAGGTCTACGGAGGATTCGCGGATCACCACACCTACTGGATAACCCCCCTGAACACCAAGGACAAGAAGCTATACAACCACCCGACCATCAAACCCGTGGAGATCATCCGCACGATGATCCGCAACTCATGTCCTCCGGGCGGTACTGTTTTCGACCCGTTTATGGGGTCCGGTACAACCGGGGTCGCAGCCGTCCTCGAAGGCCGCAGCTTCATCGGATGCGAGATAGATCATAATTACTTTCAGACCGCACGCGCGCGCATAAAGGCCGCGGAGATTGATTTAGGACAAGTATTAAATATATGTGAGTAATATAGAGTAATAACAAGCGCAGAAGCGCAAGTGAAAAAGAGGAATCGAAAATGACAACCGTTGGAGACCTACGCGAGATAGCCGAATCAATCCTTGAACAGCTGGAAGGACTGGATGAGGACGAAGAGATACACACCCGCTGCAACACCTACGGAATGGGGTCCACAATCCTGGAGACACGTGACGGATTCATCGACTATGCGGAAATCCAAACAGAGCGCGAGTACAACTGCCAGTTTAGATATGATGAGTATGAGGACGAAGAAGAGGACGAGGAGGCGGCCTGATGTTCGCGGTCGTGACCAGGGACATCTCCACGTGGTCTATCCCGGAGGATGACTACCTCACCCACTCTCTGGAGGCCGCCTGGAAGGAGGCCCGCGCCAGGTGGGACCGCTCCACCCGCGAGGAGAAGAGGGACAGGACCGTCACCATCTACGACATCTCCGAGGAGGACTACCGCTTCGCCAGCAATCCCGACAACGGGGTGGCCCTGGGGGAATACGGGCGCGGTATCATGACTTTCGCGATGTTCTTCGAGAAAGTAGTAATCGAGCACATCGGATCCAGCTACGATATCCCCGATGAGATGGCGTTCTACATCGATGGCGAGGAATACAGCTTCGAGGAATGGGTCGAGGAATACGTCGCCCGGCTCGATTATTATGCGGACTGCCCTTACAGCGCGAGATCGAGCGAGCGCGATGTCTACGAGGTCGGAGAGGAGATCCTAGAGATAATGACCGTGGCGGCAACGACCGGTTGCGCTAGGAGTCCGAGATTCAAAGACTTCACCGTCGGGATGGGGGAGTGAAGATGCCGAAACTGTTGGAGCTGTTCGCCGGAACATCCTCCGTCGGGGATGTGTTCAAATCCCACGGATGGGAGGTCTACACCGTGGATTGGGATGAGCAATTCGATGTCACCCTCCATGCCGACATCGGTTCGCTGACCGCAGAGGATTGCATCCAACTGTGCGGAGGGAGGCCGGATGTGATATGGGCATCCCCGGATTGCAGCTCCTACTCCGTGGCCGCTATGGGTCATCACAGGCGCAAGAACAAGGAGACGGGGGAACTGGACCCGCAGACCGACTATGCGAGGATGTGCGACCGTGTGAACGCGCATGTGCTGGAACTCATCGAGGAACTGTCCCCCAAGTATTTCTTCATCGAGAATCCCCGTGCCGGATTGAGGACCATGAGGTTCATGCTCGACAGAGAGAGAGATGGGTTCATGGTGCGCTACACCACAACCTACTGCCAGTATGGAGATAGTAGGATGAAGCCGACCGATCTATGGACCAACCACCCCAATCCGAGGTTCAAGACCCCGTGCAGATACGGAGACCCATGCCATGAGCGTGCGCCCAGGGGGAGCAAGTGCGGAACACAGGCGATAAAGGGCGCGAGGGACCGCGCACGCATACCCGTGAGGTTGTGCGAACACGTCTACAACATCTGTCAGGAGGGGATGGAGTGACGGACGAACACATGTACGTCAAAATCCCCAAGGGGAAGATCGTCAGAGAGACGGATACCTACATCATGGCCGACCTGGGGGATGCCGAGTCCCTGTTGCAGATGTGTCTTGCGGCGATGAGCAACCCCGGACAGGGAGTGATGAGGAAGGGAGAGGAATGACCTGCGAGGACGAGTGCAGGGAGTACGTTGCAAAACTCGAAGAGAAGGCCAAGACCCTCGTAGGGACATGGGTGCGCGATAAACCGGGCGAGGACTACGAGAGCGTGTATTTCGTCACCGATTACTATGTGTCGGAGTCCCTTAATGATGTCATTCTGACCGCATTATACATCTCCGGGACCGCCGGGATATGTCCGATTGAAGAGAGGGACATCTACATGTCGGAGTTTACCGAATACTACCGGAAATATCCGGCATCCAAGGGGAAGAAAATCTGGCTGGAAAAGAGGAAACTCATGGACGATCTGTTCCTGGGTCCGGGAGCGAAGGTGCGACGATGCTGAAAAAGTCGATGTGCAACAATTGCCTGGAGGCATACATAGGGATCCGCAGGACATGTATCGTGTGCGGATTGACCGAGGAATGGATGTACGATCTGGAGACCGTGCAGCGCGACATAGTGAACGATGCGAAGAACGACGGATGGTATGTCGGGTCCCTCGGCCTCAAATGTCCGAAGTGCTATGCGAAGAAGAACTACACAAGGAGGAATGAGACTGACCGAGGACAACCCCGACGGAGCCAAGACCGTCGAAGAGGTCGCAGACGAGATATACAATATTGCGGTCTAGGTGATCCTCATCGGGCAAATCCTGGGTTCCGACAAGAAGGAACAGGAGAATGGAAAACCCGTTGTCAATATGTGTTCCAAGACCATTAAAAAATCCGAGATGAAGGAACTCAAAAGGCAGAACAAACTGATTATGAAAAGGTACGGAAGATACTGAAAGGAGAGGACGAGATGAGCAACCCATGTTGTCACGGATTCAAATGCCCTTATCGCGGATAGGGAGAGGACGGGGACTATCTATGCACCCATCCGATCCCCGCAGAGGATGCCGACGAGGATGACCATTACCGCCTGGCCGATGAGGTCGAATGTCCATTGACGGACAGGAACCAGTATTGTAACGAACCCACGGTGTTCGACATCCTGACTATGTACGAATACGATAGTGAAGTCTCGGATTCAATCGAAAGCGGATACGAACGCATGCTGGAACAATCCCGCGAGATGTTAGAGAAAATCAGGGCGCGTGAGCGCGAGAAGGAGAGGAACAAGGATGTTTGACATAGAGGAAGTCGGGATATTCCGGGGTATCGGGATCGGGAGCATAGTCGTTGCCATCACCGTACTCCGTATGAACTGGATTTACCACTGGCTCGATAAGACGGGAGTGTTGGTTGTAGGCGCGGTCGCGGTCTTAGTCTGCGCGGCCATGTTCGTTATTCAAGCCAAGAGGGATGAAGATGGATACGATCTATGATTGGGACGAGATAAGGGAACAGCTGAAACACGACATCCAGATTTGGTACGTCAAGGACCCCGGCATCAACCGCGAGAGGGAGATGAACAAGGAGAGGACGATAGACTGGATCATCGACCGTATGAAACAGGGTCCGGAGCCGACGGGAACGCGCATAAGGATGCCCGACTTCACCTACACGTTCGGTTCGCTGTGGGAACCCGTCAGCAAGGTCATGCGTATGCGCTATCCAGTATGTGCGATGTGCGGGGAACGCAGGACCGTGGAGATACACCATATCCGTCCGAGATACCTCAAGGGTACTGAATCCGATCCGTGCAACCTCATCGGGTTGTGTGTGGAGTGCCACGACGAGGTACACAGGAGGATGGAGAAGGGTATCGACGATGCCGTGCGTTTTTCCATATCCGCGGCTTTCCGGGAGAAGGAGTGAAAAATGATCGATAGAGGGAATGGATATCTACCCGACCACGACGGTACGGCGTATTTCACATGTCCGAGATGCGGGTGCGGAGAGTTCGATTCGTTCCCGCAGACCGTTCCGGCAGACGGGAATGTGCGCTGGACCTACGAATACCGGTGCGCGGGATGCAAGGCCATCATAGGATTGACGTTAAGAGGAAACGACAGGAGAGATAAGGAATGACTGCATACCTATACCATCTGGAATACGACGTGGTGATACAAGCACCTACGAAAGAAGATGCAGACGAGATCGCAACCAGCATCAGTTTCGGTATGGATGCCGATGTTTGGTCGAGCATGGTCCAGTATCGCGGCATAGATGATGGAGATTGAACGGGATTGACAAAGAGGAAACGACAGGTGAGAAGGAATGACACTGCATACGTTGAAGATATACCCCGAATACTACGATGCCGTCAGGAACGGTATCAAGACGTTCGAGATACGCAAGCTCGATAGGGATTTCATGGTTGGCGATACTCTTCGCCTTAGGGAGTACGACCCGACCCGTTATACGGAGGAACGTGACCGCTTCACATCCCGCGCCGTCGAGGTCATGGTGACGTACATCCTCGGACATGAGGATTTCCCCGACGGTATCCCCGAAGGGTACTGCGTGATGGGTATCAGGGTGATGGAATGAACGCCGATGAGGAGGCCGTACACGACCTGGAGGAGTACGTCATCGGGGACGGCGAGAACGTCCCTCCGTGTAGTTGGTGCGGTTGCAAGGACGAGCCGGATTACTACTACGATTTCGAGAAACGGCTGTGGGTGATCTCATGCCCGAACTGTGACAGGGAAGTGCGCGGAGAGACCGAGAAAATCGTCATGATGCGTTGGAGGGGAGAATGATGCCCGCCAAGACGGTAAGGTTCACGATCTACATCATATACCCGCCCAATGCGAAGATAACGGACTACGAGGACATGTTGGGTGCGCTGATAGACACTGCATCCGACACTACCGGATTGGGTGTGGACGGAGACTTCGACGAGATGGATGATGAAGACCTGCTATTTTGATGACTGATGGTCATCCGTGGGAAGAATGGGCAAAAGCCAATAAAATAGAACCGTGATTGTTGATACGATGAGCAAGAAGGACGTAGGACTGGACATCATGTGCCTGGACGACGGGGAGATCTATCTCGGAGAGGTCAGGAAGGGCAAGAAGCACTTTCACAAGGACCATAAGGTCAATGTGACTAAGGAGGTCCTGGATGCCGTTGTCAATTACATGTCGCTCCATATCAAGGACGAGGACGTTCCCGAATACATCCTGGACGTGAACGACAACAAGAACAATCAGAAGGCCGTCCTGACGTTCCGCATAATCCGGGATGACGAGGATGTGATGTTCAGGTGATGGAGAATTGGACTCCCCCGATGCGCAGATACGAGATACGCACGCGCATACAGCCGGTCGCACAGGTGTACGTCGATACCCTCCCGTTCGATGCGCCCGTTGTCGTGGCTGATATTGTCGCTATGACCGACCTCGATGGGTTCACCCCGGAGGACATAGACCCCTCCGTGGAGACCGTGCTTAACGATATGTGCGGAGAGGATGGATCCCTCATCAGAACGGACGATGGATGGGTCAAGAAGTCGGCTGCGGAGATCGGGGAGATAATGGATGCCCTCACGGTCCAATACCATAAGGACAACCGGGAATGGTACGCATCCTGCGTACTCATGGCGGTCCTGGGCATAATGTGGGCCGTATCCCATCTGTGGGGAGCCGACCTCGGTATGAGGGCGTTGCCTATGTCCTTGTTGGGCATACCCATGACGATGTACGATACCCTCCTCATAGACGGATTGTGTCTGATGGCCGTGTATTGGATATTCGGCAGAATCTCCAATCCTTCTTAAAATTCCTTAAAATTCCTTAAAATTCCTTAAAATTCCGTAATCAAAAGGGATCGACAATGAGATATTATGCCAGCAAGTGCCATGACAGATTGAACGGTAAACCCTTCGACATCGAGAAGGACTATCCGTTCCTATGTCTCAACCCGAAATATAAGGCCACGTTATCCGCACCGTGCGAGTACATCCTCGACAGCGGAGCGTTCCAGGACGTGACGGGGGATCGGCTCACATACGCGCAAGCGTTGGACCGCCAACTGACGTTCGAGAAAGGTTTGGGCCAGGAGGCGCATGCGATAGTGTCCTACGACCGTCTTGTGGACGAGCAGAAGAGCGAGACGGGGAGCCAGTTCAAGGCGCGCGTGGACACGGACACGGGCGACGAATATGTTGAGGATACGATCAAGGCCGCGGAGTATCTTGTAGGTCAGCGCAAGAGATTGGGGGAGAGACATCTCATCTTATCATGCCAGGGTACTACCGTTCCCCAATACCTCGGATGCCTGGACAACATACTCGACCTTTCCACTTTGACCGGGGGGGGGAGTAAGGACATAATCGGCATCGGAGGATTCTGCATCCTTTCCCGGAGCAAGGTCTATGAGGAGCAGTTCGACGAGATCATGAAGATAGCCATACCCAGGATAGCGGAGAGGGGGTTGAAGAGGATCCATATCTTCGGCATGGGTGTGTTCCGGGTACTCATCAGAACACAGATGATGGCAAAACGGTACGGAATAGAATTATCCTACGACACGAGCAGCGCGGAGGTCAATGCCACGATGGGCCGCCTGTTCAGTCCCGTGGACGGTCAATTGAAGCAGGTGTGGGATAAAGAGGAAAAATATGCCGAATACCATCCGTGCGACATAGCACGCATGAATATCCGGCTGATAGACGGTTTTTGGAGAGAGGTCAATCAACTGCGACGGTAAAAGATGGGGGTTTCCCCCCAGGATGGTTTTAATCCCACGAGTAGTCAAGAGTGCCGAGGTTCTTCACCAGTTTGCCAGTCGCGGGGTTGATTTTCCATATCTTCGGATCGCCATCCTCGGACCAGCGAGTGTAACCGTAGACGATGGGCGGGCCGAAATTGTCGTAGGCATCGACCTGACCGACAACATTCCCCTTCGCGCCGTACACGATATGGGCGGTGGTCTTGTTTCCGGACCTCTTGACAACGGAGACTGCGGCTTTACGGGCATCATCCAGGGTATCGTAGGATTTTTTACCGTAGACTGTTTTCCTGTTCTCTCTGTATTCGATGGAATATGGCATGTAAAAGGAATGTGGGTTGTCGTTTAAAAGGATTTAGATGAGATCATTCTTGAACTTCTCGATGTATTCCTCGTAGGTTTCGTTGGCATGTCCGGGTTGTGCCATGTCACTTCCTCTTGTTCCTCTTCTTAGCCAGCCGTGCTTCTTTCATGCGCATCTTGTTGATGGCCTTCTGCTCGGCTTTGAGCTGCTTGTATTTCTCCCTCTCATCCTCCGACAGCGAGGACGTGCGCTTGGCTATCCTGCGGTCGTACCTGATCTGCGTTTTCGCGCTGCGCCTGACCATCCCCGGTGTCAGGATGGTGTCGCAGTATGCCTTGGAGTTGCCCGGACCCTTCTCGTAGAATATCTTTTGGACTTCTTCGGGGAATGTAGCCAGCGTGCTCTCCCTCAACTTGGGCGATGACAGTTTCATCAGTGTCTTGGGGTCGCACATGGCATACTCCAACTGGATGTAGGGGTTGTCGTAGTCTATGCGGTCGTAGTCACCGGGATAGCCGGACAGCTCGGACCAGCGTTGGAGGAAATTGGATGCGGCCTTCGCCTGTCCCTTCTCCATCCTGCCCTTGAACCTCTCGCGCAATCCTTTCAGCGCACCCTTCTGTTCCTCGTCAAGATTCCGATATTCCTCGGATTGTTCCAGTTCTTCCTCGGTCATGATGTGTTCCGGCTCATCCTCATCGTCCTCGGATACATCCATGTTCATGGCCGCGATCTCTTCTTCTGTCAGTCCCTTGTACTCATCCATCGTATCATCCCTGCATCATGTAGAATATGTAGAACACTGCCGCGACCGCGATAACGCCTATGATCGCCAACGTCCTCATGCTCATCTTGGGACCCTGCCACAACAGGAGCAGTGCCTCGTCGATGGACGTGTCCTTCATGTAGAGGTATGCGTTCATGGCTCCGAACCCGTTGTCCTTCCACGGTTCGTAGGGTATCTCGAACAGCTTGTCGAACCAAACATGCTTCTCGTTGGTACAGTGTACTGCGGTCTTGGGCAGCTTGCTCTTGGGTATAAGATTCTCGTAGATCCTGTACTCGCCCTGGTTCTTGTCGTATGACATTATGCGTAACCAAACGTGGTTGTGGAAGTGGATCAGCCTCCAACGTTTGAATTTCGCACGGATAGACATCAAGGGCAGAGGATTCTCGGGAGTTCCGTTGAGCCAGTCTTTAAACGGCCTCTTAGAACGGCTTTTACGGGGGTTTTCAGCCTCGGTCGGTGTATCAGTACCTTTTTCGGGATTTAGGGGTGTCGTAATTATGGCCGTATTCCCCTCTTCGGCGGGAACGAGGGTGTCGAGGGTCGCCGTGTCGCTCGACGGAGGCAGATCGTCGTCGGAGTCGGTTCCGACAACGGCCTCTCCGTCCTCACCATCCCCGTCATCGTCCGTATCTTCATCCCCGTCGATGGGTTCCCCCATATCCTCGTCCTCATCGTCCTCTTCGGGATCGTCCTCGGGTTCCCCGTCCTCGGATTCCTCTTCATCGTCCGTCTCTTCGGTCGCATCAACCAATCCCTCGACGAACGGTCCGGTTCCGTGGTCCTTGTCATCCTTGATGACCTCTTCGGTCTCCCCGGTGCCGGGGGATTCCTCTTCCCTGACCTCTCTTCTCTCCCACATCCTCCTGGGGGGGTCGTTCTCGTCCTTCGCCCAATCGGGTATGTCCTCTATAACCATCTCACAGTCCTCCGTTGGAAAGGAAAGCGTATGCCAGCACAGCTCCCAGGATTACGAACGGGATCAGGTCCTTCAAGTGGCTTACGGTCTTGCTGCTCAACATGCCGAACGGTTTTTTGCGGATTCCGTTGGCACTCATCTTATGCTCGTCGATGTCCATCATCAGTTTGTCGAAATTCGTGTACGCGCCCGCCTGGATATGGGGACGGATGCCGTTCTCCGGGTAGACCACGAACTCGTCCGTGCCTACCTCGACATCGCACCAGTACCAACGGCACTTCACATACATGTCGGGGTAGACCTTGTAGAGTTGGTTGCGGGTCACGAAGAAATGTTTGACATCCACATCCTTCGGCTTCGGACGGCAGAACTCCGCACGGTTCTTGCCCACGATCAATATAATCTGTCTGCTCATATTCATTCCTCGTCTGCCCATGCCGGGGGAGGTCTTTGGGAGGGGTCCTCGGGGGGAGTGTTGAGATACTTCTCCGCTTTCGCCCTCTCCTGGGCCTCTTCGGTCTTGGCACGTCTTACCATTCTTTCCATCAATTCATCCTGGTGACTGTTCTTGATTGCCAGGTACTCGTCCTTGAGACTGGCGGGGTAATCGTCGAATACCCCCGTGTATATCAGCTCCCAGAACGGATCGCCCTTCTTGAACTCGTGGCGGTTCGCCTTACGGCATTGGAAGAAGCCGCGGCCGTACCCACGTATGAGGGGTTTCTCCGGGGAGTTGCAGCGGACCTTGTAATCAACGTGGTCCATCCTCACGGCTTGGTTGATGCGCATGATGGAGGGGTTGCAGATGATCGTGGTCCATCCTCTCGACCTCATCGTGTTGAAGAGGGTCATGATGTCCTTATCGTCCTTACGGGTGGCGTTCATACTGGCTATCGTGACCGAACCCTCGTCGAGTAGGGATATGGGTCCGGCATCGGGGTCTGCCAGTTTCGCCCACAGGTCGGACGATGCGTAGATGTAGTCCTTGGATAAGTCGAACGACTTTCCCAACTTGCGGGACAATGCCACGCAGAGGTTCAGGGCGAAAGCCGATTTGCCCGACCCGGTGTCCCCCTCGACCACGACGACGTTCTGCTGATCACGTCTGATACGTTTCGCCAACTCGTCCACGAACATGTCGAAAGCATCAGAATAGATGCCCTCGATACGGCCCTGGAACTTGTAGCGTGCGACCAGGTGCATGTACCTGTTCGTGTGGGTGTTGCGCACGCGCCTACCCTTGTACTGCTTCTCGGCCATGTCACTCGTCCGGCGCATCATCGCTGAACGCGCTTACACGGGTAGCACCCTCGGAGTAGAACTCGCCCGGTACCCCCGCGCCCGCTTGCAGTGCCTGGATCAACTCGGCACGTCCCTTACCGTCCATCGAGACGGATAACCTCTCTATCGTGGCTATGCGCCTCACCAGATAGATGGAGCCGAAGTTGGCGATACGGTTGAACGCATGGTCGATGGCTACCGCCAGTTTCGGGGTCGTGCGCGTGAGAAGCTCCAGCCTCGGACCGTTGATGGTCATCAGCGCGCCATACGCCTTGTCGAACGGGGTGACTCCCTCGACCTCGTTCAGTTCCTCGATGTCCCCTTCCTGGATGATAGGGTCATCCAAGAGGTCCGTAGCCGGGCGCGGGTCCGCCAACCTCACCACCTCCTCCTACGGCCTTTCGTGAGCGAAAGCGCGGAGATCATCATCATGAACAGCGTGGGTATGAAAATGAACATCTTGTCTACGTTCACCAGACTCTCGTCCACGAGGGACGAGAACATCGCCATCGCGGAAACGACCATCGACAGGTACTCGACTCCCTCCGCGCGTAGCGCGTAGCGCGCGAGGAAAATCGCCACCGCGGCGAGAAAAAGGATTATGACGATTTCGGCCATGTTTGGGGATTGCAGTTTTTTTATTTAAACCGCGCACAGCTAGTTCGCGAAAATCTCGGAAAAAAATTTTTCGCACGCGGCCGTCGGTAGGTGTGCCCTACGCGAGGGGGGGCAGCGCGGTTTCGCCCAGAGGTCTAACCGAAGTCGTGTTATCTTGAAATTCGGTGTTCGTAGTGCCTTTTGTTGATTTTTGCCGAGGGGGATGCCGATTTGCAATCCAGAGTGTACGAAAAATGAACATTATCACCCCGATTTTACGGTAAAATTTGTCTATCATCCGTCAGTATGTCTTATATCACACACATATCGGTCAAAATGAACAAGGATATACAAACCACCGGGGCGAAATCGTACTAAACCCTATCACAAAATGTAGAACACGGACGGGATCGGCACATCAAGGGGACCGCACATGACCGCCGCCGGGCCGCGGATGCAGCCAGCATATCCCGCCGGATATGGGGGATATGTGTTCGATTAGGCATACCACCTTGAAAATTTTTATATAAATACACATAGGTTCTGTACTCATGGCTTCCAAAAAGTCTACCAGGAAGGTCAAGGCAAAGACCAACAGCAGGGGCCGTAAGGTCCCTACCTCCGCACAGCTGTCCAGGGACAGGGGAAAACTGCACCAGAGGACCGTTCGCAGATCCGACGGCTCCAAGCACCGCCAGGGTGTCATGTACGGCACGAAATACGGTGTCAGGCACGGTGTAGCCAGGATCGGCGGCAAACAGGTCGCGTACTCGTCCAGGAGGCGTTGAGGATGAGCAACAACCCCGATGGAAAGACCGGAAAGAGAAGTGTCCGTTACGTCCGTCCCGGACTGACCCAGGTCATCTACGAGGACAGGATACTGGACATCCGTACCCAGGGCGAGAGCAACGAGGATTTCGCCAGCAAGGTCAAGGCGAGGACCGGCAAGGTCCCCGCAGGATACAAGACCAAGCAGGAGGCGTACAACGCCCGCAGGGCCAGGAACAAGGCCGCCAAGGAGAAAGCCGAGGCGAAGGCCAAGACCGCCAGAGCCAAGACCAAGGCGAAGGCGAAAGCCAAGACCCCTGCCAAGAAACCCGCCGCAGCCAAGAGGTCCAAGACCGCAGCCAGGATTACCAGCAAACCCAAGAAGATGAACGCTCTTGAGGAAGGACTGGCATCCGGGAAGTACGTCCTGGAATGAAACCATGAGGGGGTTCTACCCCCTCACCCCTACGGGGTGTTTTAATGACTAAGTATGTCTATCGCCCGTATGCCTGGGTCGATTATAAAGGTAAGACGAAGAAGATCAAGACCTCGAAATTCTACTCCTCGATGCTCGGTGCGGGGAACGCTGGCAAGAAGATGCTGGCTGACATCCGCAAGGCAGGTGCGGAGGCCGAGAATGGGTATTACGTTGTGAAATACGCATGTATCAACGGTAAGGTATCCTACCAGAGCGAATACCAGTATGATGCCCAGGGTCACAATCTGACTAAGGAGTCATTCGATTACCGCCGCGCCAAGGATTCCTATTACGATGAGAAGGCCAAGAAGAACGCGCGCAATACCTACGATATGCGCCAGATCGAAGCCGATTTGGAGGACTTCGGCTATGCGGATTACCGCAAGGATTGGAGGCGCATGAGCGACCGCCAGAAGATCCAGGCATGGGAGAAGATGCAGATGTATCATGAAAGGATGTGGTGAATATGGTGTATTACCCAGGAGTTTATGTGAACGTTAAGGGACAGAAAAGGGTCCTCCGTGGAAAGACTGGCTACAAGTCCTATGACGAATGTTGTAAGGCCGCATTGGAGATGTGGAACGAGGTCAAGCCGGATTATCCCGATTTGCTCGCCATCGACTCGGACGATATGAAGCCGTTTACCTTCAATTGGGGGGTCAGCCAGCACTCTTACACTCGTGACAAATGGCATACCATGAAGATACTGGTTCAGGACAAAAAGGGATACCGGGAGCCGGAGGTCATGTGGGTCATCCCCGATGCATACGATACGTTCAAACGCGCCAACTCGAAGTACAGGATCACCCAATGGAAGCCGACATACACGGTTTATACGGTCCACGGATACAACGAAGAAGGCCGCGCCAGTGCTATCGTGTCTTTCGAGAAGAAAAGGGATGCTGATGCATACGTCAAGGTCCTTGAGAAGTATCATTGGGATGGTGCGTATGTCGATGAGTACAAGGATCTGAACAAGACCAAGTTCGAGGCATGGAAGAAAAGAGGACATCTCCACTATGCCGACGGCCATCCCGACGTCCCCATCGTCCGTTAAAACCCCTCAAAACCCCTTACCCCCATCCCAACTACCTTTTGACCCCTTTCGACGGCCCCTACGGGGCCGTAGGCGCACGGAAACGGCAATATCCCCGACCCGGACATACGGGAATCACGCAATCGGTTATCGACAAGTCCACGTTCTATATACGGAATATCCGATAACCCATCATGACGGATGAAATCACGTCGGAATCGGCAGGGAAACACATGTCCCGCCCGATGCGTGCCGTCTTTAAGGAGGATCTGGAACGGGGATTGTACCAACCCGAAGGGTTGGTCCGTCTGGATGGTAAGGTCAAGCACCCGACCCTCGTGATCACCGAGGATACGGTCTACGGCTGCGCCTCCGAGGGATAGAGCGTGAGGCATACCGCATTGGTGTGCCTGGGCATCCCGCAATCCACGTTCTACGACCTCCTGAAGAATACCGGCAGATTGGAGAGGTACAAGGAGTTGATGAACAATGCCCGGAGATGAACCCGACAGGGATTCGCTGGTGGCGTTATATGCCCGTGTATCGACCAAGAAACAGGACGAGGAATTACAGTTACCCCGTCTAAGGAGACTGGCCGAGGCAAGGGGACTTACCGTCTACCGCGAATACCAGGACGAGGCCAGCGGCAAAGATGCGAACCGCCCTGCATGGAAGGACCTCATGGCCGATGCCCAGGACGGGAAGTTCGGAACCGTGATGGCGGTCAAACTGGACAGGATCATGAGGTCGGTCGTGAACCTGAACAACGTCCTCGGACAGTTGGAGGTCTACAACGTCCGTCTCGTCACGGAGGACATGGGGGAGATCGACCCGAAGAAACCCAACTCCAAACTCATCATGCAGGTCATCGGAGCAATTGCCGAATGGGAGAGGGAGACCATCTCGCAGCGCACGAAGGATGCCCTTGAGGCGAAGAAAGCACAGGGTATCCGTCTCGGACGTAAGATGCAGACCGACCTACCCCTCAAGGACATAGCCGATGACAGGATGAAGGGATTGTCGTGGAATCAGATCTCGAAGAAGTACCGTATCTCGAAAGGGACCCTGTTCAACCGCAAGGACATCATCGAGGGGTACATCAGGGAGAAGGGGGGTCAAAACTGATGCGGTCAAGAAAGGGTGCAGCCGAAAACGGCGGTCAGGTAAGGGGGGGTCCCGACTCCGCGGGGGGGTTTATATACTCCGGCGGTCAAACCGCCCGTTCAGGTTCGTCCGTTTTTTCGACCGCCCTTTCCGGACCTAATCACGTTGAAAATGCCCTGCCGGCCGCCCGCCCGGGGAAAACCGCTCCGACGGGCATCCGCGCCCGTGCGTGCGTATGCGCGTGCGCGTGTGTGGGTTTTTGGGTGGAATATACATCCAACTAATTATAGGTGAGAAAAATGACTGAAATAGAAAAGAAAGAAAAGGAAAAGGACAGTTCGTACCTGTTCATACACGGATACATCGGTTTCCTGTGCACGATATTCGCACTTGTGGCGGTATGCGTCCATTACGGGTGGATGGTACCGAGGGAGGATGCCAATCTGTCCTCGGACGAGATAATCTATCTCACGGCGTTGGCATGCGGTCTGTTCACCAACCTCATACATTCAAGAATGGTGAGAACATACGAGGACATCCATCCTTTCGTGCGCAACACGATAGTGTTGTTCGATTGGGCGGTGTTCATCATCCTGCTCGGTGCGTTCCTCGACCTCGTGAAGAGGGACGATGTGGATTGGGTGGAGATTGGTCTGATCCTCGTTGCGGGTATCGTGATATTCGGTGCATGGGCCTATATGCTCAAGCGCAAGGACAAGTACGGTGAGACCTACGAGGACAGGATCGAGAGGACATCCAGGGAAAAGGCGAAGAAGCTCCGCATCAAGAGGTACGATGAGAGGGAGGTCATGGAATCCCGTTCCGCTATGGGTCTGCCCAATCCCGGACAGGCCGAGATAGCGTGGGACAACCGCCATACCTACATCGACGTGAAGAGGTATACGATCGCGTTCGTAGTCATGGTCGCGTTCATCTCCGTAGTCGCAATCATCGGCAAGCATCTCGACAGCTACGACGGTGCGACCGCCGCGTTCATATTGGCGTTCGTCACAGGTGCGCTCATGCTCCGTGCGTTCATCTACAATCCCGTCCATTGTGCGGTCCTCCACGGCGCGATGCGCTATGAAGAGGGTGCGAAGTACGGTCTGCTCATGATCGGCGGTTATTCGGTGCTCTGTACCGTCCTTTCGTATATCGTCATCGAACCGATCAAGCCGGTATGGGACATTTGGGGATATGTGATGGCGGTCTCGTCCGTATTCCTGTTCTTCCTGATGACCTATCTGTTTGTCACACTCACTAACAAGCACAACGGTCATGTGTTCGCCTTCTTCGACACGGACGGCTACGCGAAAAGTAAGAAGGACCCCAGGGAAGAGGAAAAGGACGAAGAGAAAGAGAAAGAGTAAACCGTTTACGGGGGGAGGAATCCCCCCGATGTAAATTCAATACTTGTGTTTCTTTCCGAGACTGCCGTCCTTACGGATGGGGTAATATTCCAGTATCCCACTCTTATTGGTGCGCCATACATATCCTTCACCAGGATAGTATTCGACACATTCACGGTCATATCCATGAGACCCATCCGCATATTCGGCAACGACATACACGGGGTGATCCACCGTAGGGCCGACCTTGATTGCGGCCTTCCTCGCTTCCGTGATCTTAGAATACTTGCGGGGATATTCATTCCTTTTCTTATTTTTGTAAGTGACGAGGTAATACTTTACCATGATAAAAGTATCGGGAGGGAGGGATAAAAGATTATCGGAAATGGGGATTGTTGGGATATGCTTTTAATCCCTCACACGGATTGCAATATGTCAGCCAACTGACAAGAGGTATCTCTATGATTAAGAAAACAAGCGCAATCGTGGCCCTCATCCTGTTCGTGATTCTGTTCACTGCGGGATCTGTCGCCGCCGGACTCGCCCTGTCCTCGACAACTCATGTCGATGAGAACGATGTCGATGACCAGCACATCGTCATCTCCAGCACCGAATACACGGACATCCTCGATGCCGTCAAGTACGACACCGCCAACAACGGAGGAACCGTCTCCTACGCTCTGCACTACGACTACGACTCCACCGGAGGTTCCACCCCCGATTCCGTGAGGATCAGCAAGGAGAACGTCAGCATCAGGGTAGATCAGACCAACATCGAGGAGGCCACTTTCGACCTTACCGTTACCGTGACCAAGTTCACCGCGATCGCCGGTCTTTCCTACACCCTCAAGGTCGGCAGCTCCGCCGCTGACTTCACCGGCGGTTCCGCTACTTTCACTGGCCTCGCCTACGACACCGACCTCGCGGTTGTCCTCTACGTCTCCGGAGTCCTCAGCGACCCCACCGATGCTACCCATCTCGATACTGTCGGATTCACCAACTACGTCGAGAACACCGAGGGCGGCAGCGTGTTCACCTTCACTGCCGTGAACCACATCGCCTAAACCGATTAAGGGGGTCTCCGACCCCCTCTTCATATTCTGTTACATGGAGGACGAGGGAATGAGGAAAGGAATCGTCGCATGTGTTCTTCTGACCGCCTTGCTGCTCATACCCGTCACAATCGTCTCCGCACTTCCTATATCATCCGTCACCACGATAGACGGCAACACGATCTCGGTCACATACTACAACAGTATTCCCGTGACGATAGACCCCTCTACACCCGATTACGACGTGTCGGAAGAGACAGTAACCTACGGAGGCAATACCTACGATGCCGTAGGCATCATCAACGATTACAACGGGAACGGGGGGATTGCCGATCCCGAAGGAAATGTGAATGTCACCCTCGACCTCAACGATGCCCGCCCATTCACCATCGAGATCTATCATGTGAACGGTGAGAACTCCAAATTGAGATTCATCGTAACGATTGACGGAATAACCCACCAATACACGTCCAACATCTCCGGGAATGTAAGACACTACATAGGTTATGAGGACAAGTATTTCGGGATCAACGCACTCGTTGCCGCTGACGATTGGATTCAGTCGGACAATACGGTGAACATCCAGATATACAACTACAACGGCCACGTTCCCAATAACGTCACGCTCAAGATCGTGTTCAAACCTTGAAAAGTGTCGATGCCGGGCGAAATGTAACCGATAAGGGGACCCGGCATCGTGTGTGCAAGGATAGATACCCCGTATCGGGCAACCGCCTGATGTTCGGACGTGGGAGGAGACGGCTGCCGAGGTGCCTCCGCAATCAATATCGACCGTATCCTATTTAAAGGTAGGAGAAAAACGGATGGGTGTGGTGCATCGGAGGACTATCTCGATACAGGACTCGGATTGCCGCCAATCGGCCCATCCTCCGACTGACGGCGATATTCGGATGGGATATGGGATATTTAAGGGAATCCCATCGATTTCCAATTAGTGAATAATCAGAATCATCATATAAAAAAGGTAAAGGGTTTGATAAGGCACATCAGACATATTTGGCAGTTTTCATAAACGCATCGCGCTGACCTTTTTTCATGTAGTTTCCGACCACTGCACCGTTCGGATAGATCAGAACCTGTAATGAATCGGATACCCTGCCCGCATCGAGGAACATGGCTTGGTCGGGCGCATCTTTACCGAGGAAATTCGGTAGATACTTTTCCTTCGAGAAGATGACACGTCCGGCAAGGAACGGTTTATGCACAGGCCACTCTTCTTTCCCATCGGTTTGAAAGAACTGCTCCCATATCTCAATTGGCCTCCCCGTCTTATTACGGTGATCCACCGCGAATTTGATGGCTCCTTTGTGGAACAGTCCCTTCGGGGGATTGACCTTGGAGATACCCCCCTTGAATGTATATCTGCTGAATGTCGAGCCATACATGGGGTCGTATTTACGGTATTTCGCGGTTTGATTAGCCATGATAAAGTATGAGGAGAGGGGGGATTTAACCTTATCTCTTCCCGAACCCGCCTCTGCCGAACTTCCCCGCGATGTCCGATCCCCCTCCGAACCCGGATTCACCCCCGAATCCGTCGTAATCCCCGCCCCTTGCACGCCCTAAGACCAGCATCATGAAGGCTACTATGAACATAGTGGGGATGAGGAGCAGCAGCGGTTTGTAATCGTGATACTCCGAATAATCGCCTACTTCGTATTCGATGGTCTGCGTAGCAGTCTGATAGGGGTTGTGGGATGTCGCGGTCACTGTAAGGGTGAATGTTCCCTCTTCGGTGAATGTGATCGTTATCTCATCCGTCTCCGGGTCGATGGTGTACTGCGAATGGTCGAGCAGCGTACCCGAATAGGTGAAGTCGGCATCGAGGTTGGTGCGGGGTTGGTAACTGACCGTACTCCCTTGGTTGATGTCCGGCTCTTCCGTGATGTCCAGCAGGAAGGGTATGAGCAAAGCACCCACGATAATCAAGCCGATCAATGCCAGTATTATCGGGGTGATGCTCTTCTGCATGTCCATAGACTCATATCCCAATTGCGGTATAAAAACGTCTTACACGACCTTGCCCGTCGCGGGGTCGAGTTGATGCACATCCCATACCCTCTGACCTTCATGCCTGGGGAACCAGTTGTAGGCCGTGTTGTGCGATACCCAACCCATATAACGTCCGTTGCGGAAGAGATGGATGCGTATCAGGGAGGGCGCGCCCACGAGACGGCACGCTCTTTTCCTCGCCTTGTCCAGATCGTCGAAGGCCGCCGTGCCGTCTATCTGTTCCGCGGCTTTGTCCGAGTATGACAGGATGTATCTCATGATGTGGGGGACAGGGTTGTCGGATATTAGGTTATCCCATGAATCCCCGCACGGTCAGGTGAACCGGGAACGGATCTCCGGTGAGAACAAGGCCATCACAATCCCCAATCCCACGAATAAAGGAACGATAAGCAGCAGTTTGTATTCGATATCGTCCTTGTAGTGCTTGTAGTACCCGATGTGGTCCTTGATCTGGAGCATCGCAACATCCTCCAGTTTTTCCTTGATGACGGTCTTGTTAGCGGGGAGTCCGTGGCTGCCGGCATATATCGGGACATCACCGTAGTTGAGGATCTCGAATAATACAGTATTGGTATCGCGTACAATGTCTCCCTGGAACGTGGGGTTTCCCAATATCACCACTTTCACAACATTCCAACTCGCGCCGGAGATTTTGAACCCCTTGTCTGCGATAACAGGGTTGCCGGGGATTATCACCGTGAGGAGATTGGGGTTGAATGAGATTGCTTGCGTTCCAATCGTTTCGATGTTATCGCCCAATACAAGGGACTCCAAACTCGTATTATAAATCCCATTCGTTGCGATATGCTCTATACTCGGCAATTCCAGATTCCGGAGAGGATTATTTGATAAATTTGACATTGAAACCCCTTTGGCATACATGTGTGTCAGACTCGGCAAATCCAGATGTTCGAGATTGGGCATATTGACGAAAACACCGCCATAATTTGGATATGAGGGATTTGTCTGACCGATCTCCCTTAATTTGGGTGCAATCACTTCTTTCGCACCGCAGTATTCAAACGGAGGATCATCGGCAAATGAGGTCTGCAATATGGTCTCGACATTCGGGAGATATAACGATTCGATGGAAGAACAATTCGCAAACGCTTTTTGTTTAATCACCGTTGCATATATCGGCATATCCTTCGTGATTTTGAGATTGGTGCATTGATAAAATGCTTCATTATTGATAGTTGTCAGATTCTCCCCCAGGATAACGTGTTCAAGATTGGTACACCTAATAAATGCCTGTTGTCCAATCTCGGTACAGTCGGAACAATCAATCGTTGATTTCAATTCAGCACAGTGGTAAAAACACCCGTTCCCAATCGAGGATAATCTGCCAGCATTGACCGTCACAAGATTGCCGTCTTGTGAAAATGTCCACGCGGGCAACACGGTGACTTGGGGGATATTCACCGAAACCAACGAAGGGCATTTCTCCATAGACTCAATACCCCAAATATCGGTAAGACTCGGAAGATTGACGGTTCTCAAATTGGCACAATTATTGAAAACACTCGTGTCAATCCCTGTAACGTGGGGGAAGTATATGTCGATGACTCCGCTGTTCTTGAACGCTTGACTTCCGATCTCGACAAGATTGGGCAGATTCACACTTGTAAGGGACGTGCAATTCAAGAAGTCCGAACTTGACGTTATATGAGAGGGGCTACCTGTTCTTGAATGACCGAGCTGCGTTATATACAGTCCGGTAACCGATGTCAGAGCAGTACAATTCGCAAATGCGCCCCCAGGAAATGACGAACTTCCGGAGATCGAGGATACGTTATTCAAATCCATGCTTCTGATAGACGTACAGCCGTAGAATGGCGATCCCGATAATGCCGTGACCCCATCGGGGATTTTCGAGATGATTATGTTCTCGCACCTTGCGAACGCATCGTTGCCGAGAGAGGTCAGGTTCTCCGGCAATTCGTCGAATCTGACATTTGTGCAATCACGAAATGCCGAATCGCCGATGCTGGTCACCGAAGAGGGGAATATACTGAACGTTACATTGGTGCATCCATAAAATGCCGAATTACCGATGGAAGTCACGGTATCGGGGATCGAGGAGAAGGTCACGTTCGGGCAATTGTAAAAGGTCTGGTTATTGATTGTTGTCAATCCATAAGGCAGAAGGGAGAATGTGACTGCCGTGCAACCCTGAAATGCCTGTCTCCCGATATTCGTCATGGTCGTAGGGAGGGAACCAAGTGCGAGATTGGAGCAATTATAAAATGCGGCATTCCCTATTGATGTGACCGTTGATGGGATATTCACCGACACGAGGGACGTACAGCTGGAAAACATCTCGTTGGGGATAGCGGTCGTTTCGTTGGAGAGTGTGACGGATGTGAGATTCGCACAACTTCTGAATATCCCATCACCTACATTGATTGCAGTGTTCGGGAATGAGAACGTCGTGATGCCGGTATTGGAAAATGCCATATATTTGACATGAGTAATCTCCGAAGATAGCGAGGATATGGTCACGTTCGGACAATCTGCAAACGCATTAGTTCCGATTACCCTTACGGAAGAAGGCAGACTCGACAGATTCAGATTGGTACATCCCTGAAACGCATTATCCCCGATCCATTGGAGATCGGACGAGGAACCGAACGAGAATGTGGATAAGGATGTGCATCCGCGACATATATTCTCATTATATATTGACGTAGGCGAACGTTCCATGCCTGTTCTCGAATCGATGCCTCCGAAATGGGTAAGGGTATCGGGGATGGTCAGGGAGATCAACGAGGTCATGTTCTGGAAAGGTCCCTGTCTGCCAACATCCGTGGTAACTGCAACGACCGTATATGACGTTCCATCGACCGTCACGCTTGACGGAATGACAATCTGTGTTAGGGAAGCATCCCTTACCCCGACCACGATGGCGTTTCCGCTGCGTACATCGTACCATAGATCGCCAACCAGCGTAGCGTTGGAAGGATTGACCTGTGCATTATGCACCATCCCTTGGAAACTCGCCACCGCAACCGGATTCGGAGAACCCACCGAAGCCGCGGCCGCACCCGATGATCCGTCGTATGCCGCATGGACCTCTACATCCTCTTCGACCGATTCCTCCTCCGATTCAGGCTCGGGCGCGGGATAGAACTCGACCCCCGTGTATTCATTGGTCCCATCGTCGTACAATACATCTGCGGTCATATCGAAAACGGTCTCATTCTGGATTTCTCCCCCCTTCGTGATAACGGATATACCGGCAAAACTCCCCACGGAATAGGCATCCTCCGTATCATACCGATATGAGGAATAATTGGCATAAACCCCGAACTCGTCCGGGTAATAGAGGTACTGGTAAGGTTCGGACTGCCCTTCGACGATTCCGTTGGAAATCGTCACGGTATATGAACTGCCCATGTTTTTACCCATAATCACCTTTGAATACCCGTCCTTGGTCTCCCATACCGTATTCTCTTCCACTACGATGCTCCAATTGTCCGTACCTATCAATATCTGATTGATTTCAGAAGATACGACACCGTTGTAGTCCCCGGAGATGGTTATATCTTTTCTGTAATCATTATACGCAAGAGAGTATGTTTTGGATACCGGCTTCTCCGTATATGTGAACATCATGTCGGTGAGGGGGTTATCGTTGTTCTCATCGACCGCGACATAGTAACTGCTTTCTGCATCTACGATCGGAACCAATACCGCCGACAGGATGACCGCAGCCATTACCACTGCCACGATGGTTCCCAGAAAGGACTCGTTTTCCATACACTATTATGAGTAAGTGTATATATAAGGCGATTGCACGTCGGGTTACGGAAAAACCGCCTGAAGGGGTAAGAGGTTTCACGCGACTCCTATGTCCATCGTGACGGATTTCATCGCCACTATCTTGGTGATCGTCCCGTGTTCGGTGTCACATTCGTAGTAATAGAGGGGACCGCCCTGAAGGTCAAGGCGGTAGAGGGTCTATCCCTCCGTCTGCGACACGATCTCCGGCTCAATGGAGTTCGTGTCCGACCCCCCGTCCGTCATATCCGCATGCGCCATCGCTATGCCCGCCATCCCCGCGAGGAGGAGGGCAACGGCCAATAACGCTATGGGATCGACCTTCATTCCGTCACCTGATGGTCCCCGAAAAGGGCGAGGACGTGAAAGCGAGGACCTGGACGATGACGATGTTGAGGGTAGTGTCAGCGGTCTGTGTCGTACCATCCACGACGGACGTGCAGCGGACCGTCACTGCGTATGTGCCGACGGCTCCCGGAGTGCCCCCCAATGTGCCGTCGGATGCCACCGTGACCCCGCTGTCGTTCGTTCCCACGACCGTCCAGGTGTAGGTTCCCGTACCGACATCGGTATGGTTGAGGGTCACTGCCTCGGCGGGGGTGTTGGGGACGGTCTTGCCGGTGACGAGGTAGAGTGTGCCGGAGACGGATGCCGTGAGGACCCCCGTCACGGTCACGTCCATCGTAGCGGATGCCGTGTTGGTCGCGCCGCTGGTGTATGTGTAAGGGGATGTGGCGGTGAAGATCACGGTCCCGGGCGTGGGATTAATCCAGTCCACGGCCCCGGATACCGCATCGACCTCGAATCCGGTTGCCGTACCCCCGGTGATGGAGTAGATGCTCCTGCCGCCGCCATAGAAGTTGCTTCCGAGGATGTCATCAGCATCCGTTCCGTAAGCAACGGTATATGTGGCCGGCGCGAGCATGGTGATCTGCGGGTCCACGGTGAACGTGACGGTCTGCATAGCAGTCTGGTTCGGGTCGGAGGTCGAGGCGGTTATGGTGAGGTCGTAGGTCTGCCCTACGGACGTGTTCGTAGGCGCGGTCCCGCTGACGGTCCCCGAAGTCAGGGATACCCACGAGGTAGCCGTGCCGGAGATGGACAGGACGGAGGTCATATTGGTAGCAGGGGTGTACGTCCAGGTCTCCCCTCCGATCATACGGACATCCGCATGGTTGGGGTCGATGGCGTGGATGGTGATCGTGTAGGTATCTTGCAACTGATTGGAAGTTACGCGCTCCTCCACCTGCACGGTTATCGTTCCCGCGCCCGTTATCGTTCCCGACAGGACGGCCGGACTCCCCGATATTGAGAGGCCGTATCCGTTAGTGACCGACACGGGAACGAGACGGTCCGTCGTGATTCCCACATCCACTTCCGCTATGCTCACGGTCGTTCCTATCTCGGCATAGTAGTCCGTGTTCTGCACGAAAACATTGGCGGGAAGGGAGATCGTATCACGATAAGGATTATTCTGCGAACTGGACGTATCGAGGACGTTGAGGGTGATGGTGAAATCGAACGTCTCACCGGCTTTTTCATAGGACACGGGCATGGTGACCGTCCCTGCCGCAACCTTGTCGATAATGCCCATCACGCTTCCGTTGCTCATGAGCGTAAGATCGGCCGTATCCCCCGTGCCGTAGGTGGTGCTTATACTTTCCACTGCTATATCTGTATTCGCGTTGTTGAGGGAGCGGAGATAGATGAAGGAACCTTTTGCAACGTCGTACGAGAACGTTCCCGATGCATGAACGTCTATCAAAGACATATCCAATTCCGCAACGGGGGTGTCGGACGTGACCGCCTCCGACTGGTCGTTGCCGACTAACACGACTCCGGCCCCCATAGTCAGCATGAGGGCGACTGTGAGGACGGATACGATCTTCTTGTTGAGCATGGCTATCACTTTATGAAGTAATCACGATAGCACATATAAAAAGGACGGTCAAAACCCCCCGTAGGGGGGTAAGGGGTTTTCGTGGAGTCAGTATCTCCTCCCTCTGCCGAATCCATAGTAGGCGATAGCCATGATGACGGCGAACAGGACGAGGACGGGTATCATCATGACAAGTGTGTTCATGATCCTGTCATCGGATGCGTCGTTATGGTAGGTGAGTGTCCGTGGGACAATCACATTGTCGAGATTCACAACAGTATTGGAACCGTCCGACCATACCGACCGTATGCCCGCGCCCTCCACCGTCGAAAGATACTTTTCCGAAGATTCATGGAGAGTGACCCTCATCATCGAGGAATTGGTAGTGACCGTACCCGCGACAGGGAAAACGAGGGATTTGTCCGTGATACCCATATATCCTCCCTTGAGGACATACCCGATGCTCGCCGGAACGTCCGATGAAGTCGTTGTATCAGTATAACCCCCGATCACGAACACGGAGTCATTGTCGATACGGCCGTTCGATGCCAGCACATAGTCCCCTCCCTTGTCCAGATATGCCCATAGGCCCTGGAAGGAGATGCCGTTGCAGCTTACCGTATCCCCGGAGACCGAAAGGGTCAGAGGGGAATCCCAACCGACCGTGCCGATGTCCGTGGATGCCGTACCGTTCAGCACCGTGACCTTGCCCACATCGGAGATGCGGAGGATGAGTCCGTCCCCGTAGGCGAACTCGTATTCCGAATGGAATCCGACGTTGCCGGTGTCGTTCCCCTTGGTATAGGTATGTGCATAAGCGGTCATGGTGATACCATCGAAGGTGTCCGGCGCGGAGCCGAGGTAGAGTTTCCCTGCGGAGACGTCGGAATAGCTGTAGACGGTCGGGATCATGAGCATCACGTTATATAGCGCAGGGTCGAAATAATTACCTGCGAGGGTCTTGTGCAGGTCATTCGGGTCGAGAACGTAGGCAACCGCGCCTTTTTCGGTGGAGAGACGGGCCTCCATCCCATCATCCCCGTTAGGTCCGGAGACGAGGTTGATCGCGGCATAGTATGTACCGAAAGGACCGAGACCCGTGGTGCTGTCGAAATTCCAGAAATCATTGAGCGTTGTTCCGGTGGGCATCACCGAGACCAAGGACCCATCGACGAGTGCCTGGACATCCGAAACCGTACCTGCCGTGGCATCGTAGGTCATGACGTATCCGAAATTCTGCGCGTTGCCGGTTATGGGCGCGGATGCCGATGCGGAATCGGTAAGATAGGCCAGGCGGGCCCCGAATTGCGTGTACGAAGCGCCCAGGCCGTTGTTCGCAGCGAACGCCGAGAGACCGTCGGACGAGCCGGCAACCCAGGGGCCACCTACAAGGAGGAGCCTGTTGCCGGTATTGGACCACATCGAATCATTGATACCCTGTCCGGCTGTAGGGGTCGTGGTGGTGATGGTGAGGGGAGCACCCCACGCCTCTGATGTGGCATAGATGCTCTCGATCCAGCTTCTTGAGGCCCCAGAGGGAATGATGACGGTCCCGGTCAGTTTGTTCTCGACCTGGTTGGTGACGACGGAATTCCCGCCGAGGGCGTTGCCCGCCTTCATTACATAGTTGGCGAACGAGGTGTCGCCGACGAACTCCCAGACGGAGCCCCAGGCGTTCTCCAGGAGGAGGGACACGGAGGCGGAGCTGTCAGCGGATTTCGTGTAAGCCGCATCGGTAAGGCCGGTAAGGTTGGATTCGCTGCCCGATGATTTCCCCGGTCCCATCATATACTGGCTGTCGGTGTTCCCCATGATGACCGTAGCCATCTCCTTATAGAGTGTGTACTGATACCAATTCCACAACTGATACGTTCCGTTATAATTATCTACGTTGCCCGCGAGTGCTTGCGATCTGAACACGTCGATGTTCTGCGAGGCGGTCGGTATGCGGTCGGATTGAGAGACCAGGACTCCATCGAGATTGTATGCCTCATAGACCCCGATACCGATGACCGCTGCCGTTCCTGTACCCTCCGGAGCATAGAACAGATAATCATCAACCAGCGATGCACCGTTGCCGGAGTCTATCAGGAATCCGTTTTCACCTGCGGATATGGTGATCGTATGTTCACCGGCATCCGTAAGGGCATATCCGGTACCCACGTTCGTATATGTCTTATCGGGGTCGGCCATATCCTTGATCACAGGAAATGCCATACCTCCGACAACGAGGATGCACATGACAACGCATGTCACCCATTTTGCCATGTTGGTGTCCATAAGCGATTATCGGGAACGTTATTTAAAAGGGTGCTTATCCCCCGTAGGGGGGTAAGTGGTTTATTGGGAATTTCAACCCAAAAAGTCGAACAATCCCGAACTGCTGCCGAGGAACGTCGTCGCAGTCTGTATCAATCCGATCAGTCCGATGATTATGAACACGAACGGATGGTCCATGGCGATGACGAGCAGGACGGAGTAGAGGACCATCGAGAACATGACCGATACCACGAATCCCTCCCAACCGTCGATGTCGTATTCGTTGGCGAGGTTGAACGTGAAGATATTGACGATGGTCTGCCACATCGTATTGATGTTGAACTCGTAGGTATCCCCGGAGAGGGATGCCGCGACCGCATCGGAGTAGACCATGACGTTCCAGTATCCCTGGTTGTAGCAATCCGCTACGCTCAACCACGCGAGGCGCGAGGGATCCATTCTGATGAGGAGGTGCATCGGGACCCCGTTGAAGGTCATATCGAACACTGCGGTGCTGTTCGCCGAGTTGAATACCCTTATGATGTCATCCGACGTGATGTAACTGACCCCCGAATCGCTGCCCGATATGGTGAGCTGCCCGGCTATGCCGCTCAACGTGGAATACCGGTACCATATCAGGGAAAGCGAGGTCGTGTCGCGGTCCACTTTCGTTATGGTGCCGGATATGTCGATGTTGTAGTTGCTCAAAGGTTGGTAGGTGTACCTGTAACCACTATAATCGTAGTAGTATCCCTGGGCGGTCTCCGTTTTCGTGGTGGTCGTGAAGAACCTGTCCGAGATATGGGAATTATCGAAATAGATGCTCGAATAGACCGTTGCCTTATCCGGGTTGGTGACTTTATCCCCGTCCCATGTAGCGAGGGTTATCCCCTGGAAGTTATTGGGTACGGACGTGTAATACCATATCCCGTTATCCGCTTTTTTCACTGTAAGCGCACCTGGGAACTGGTCGGTCGATTGGTACTGCGACGGGGAGTACTCCTTGACCTCCGTACCATACAGCCAGCCGTCGTCGGTCCAGCCGAATTTCTCGGAGTTGTACGGCGTGTAGATCCCCGTCAGGGTCCAGATGTTCTGTTGGGGTGTGGAGTACGAACCTGTCATGTGGAGGTACTGTTCCTCTATGTCGCTCTGAATATCCGCATATTCCCCGTCGTAATCCGCAGGGAACCACAGACTGAACAGCAGGGGGGTGAATACCAGGATGCCCAGACCTATGAGCATCCATTTGTGCATCCATTCCGAGGCTCCGCCGCCGCCCGAAAGGGCGTTGGCGAGCATGGAACCCCCCATACTGCCTATCATCACGACATCTCCTTGAACTTATGCACGAGGGCGAGGATGGTCACGATCACCACGAGGATGGTCAGTATCTCCGGCAGGATACCCATCAGCGAGAAGATGAGGGTCGTAGGGAGGGTGAGGATGAGACCTATCGTGATGTTCCTCTGCGCGAACAGGAGGTATATGATGGCGAGGACGGCGGTGAACACGACGATACCCGCGATCTGCGTATTGCCCTGGAAGAAAGCCTGGGCGAGCATGTCGATGAAGTCCTGCGGTGACATCATATTGCTGCAACTCCTAGGCATAACAATAACGCTAATCCTATAATAACCCAATCTAGGATTCCCATCGGTTCGTCGGAGTCGCGGTAGTAGTAGTGGACGATGGCAACCCCCAGGATGAGCATGCCCGCGAAGAGCAGCATCGAGGTCTGCAAGGTCATCCCCCAACCCGCCAACCCCTGCGTGAGGTCGAGATGGAGGACCGTTTCTATCGGGTGGCTGATCGTGTAGAGGTTGGACTGCCAGTACCATGTCCCCGTTCCGCTTATGATGTCCGTCGCCACGGTATCCTTCCCGGTGTCCGTACCCTTGACGATCACATTGGCCGCGGCCGTGTTGTATTCCCCGAGGTCGTAACGGGTCGTACCCTGTTCCGTGAACACGAGATAGACATGTCCGTCCTCCCAATCTATCGCCATACCCTTGACGGGCATGTTGCCCTCGTTGGTCACGGTTATCGTGTTGGTCGTGGGAGGAACGTCCGGGTCGTCGGAGGGTATGGTCTCCGTCTCGTAGGTGTAGTATGTGAACGTGATCTTCCCGTCTGCCACGGGCATGTACTGTCCGTTGATGGTCAGCGAATCCCCGTAGCTCACGACTCCGTTGATGAGCACACGGAGGGCGGCCGTAGGCACCCCCGTGTTGCCCGTCGTACTGTTGTATGTGAAGTAGTCGGGGAAGTAGTAGCCGAGGTAGATGGTCGGGTCCCCCCACAGTCTGCCCATCGGGTCGGTCTGCACGCTGGTGGCGAGGATGTACGCTTTCGTTCCCCCCGGTTTGCTGAACGCCAATCCCTCGACGTAAGACGGACTTTCCGACGTGGATGTGCCGTTCTTGACGAATACCGGGGTGATCTGATATGCGTATGGTCTGACCGACCAGTTGTTCGTGTTGCGGTCATCCTCGTCTATCGCACCCCATACGACTCCCTGCGCGTAGAAGTTCCCGTTGATGAAATCGAAAGTCACCAGGGCCATGCTGTACGGGATAGATGAGGGGACGGTGATGGACATCGTGCCTCTTACCTTCGACCCGTCGGTATCCGTCCAGGTCACTCCCGAATTGGCCCAATCTATCCCGGAGGTTATAGTCGTTCCCGGTTCGGTAAGCAGCTGGACCCTGCCGTTGTGGTAGTTGGAGGTCACGGTCTCGCCGCCTACGACGGAATCCATGTAGTTCCTCCATTTCCCGACGGTGCCGTTACCGATTTTCACAAATTCCTTGGGATCCACATACTCGTAGTGGAATACGGGTGCGGAGGATGATGCGGAATACGTGCTTATGTACCCCATCTGCACGATGAATATCTCATCGGAGGCGTATCCGGTCCGGGAGGTATCCGCTACATAGTAAAGGCCGTTCTCCGAAAGGATGGAGGGATACCAGTATCCGGCACGGTATGTGAGATATTGGGTATCCATCGGGGAGAGGGTCGCAGTGAACACGCTGTCGATACGGTTATAGTACTGGCCTGTACCATAATCTGTCTCCCATGATGTAGTCCCATGATACAAGGGGTATTTCATGTAACGGGTATCTTCTGAAACGTCGAAGAACAGGGTCGTGCCATCGGCTACGTCATCGGTCGCCAGTAATGATTTGATGGGATAGACCATGTAGGGGTCGAGGTCGGTATTCACGCGAGTCGTTCCGCCATCCAGGGATATGCGGTTCTCGATATCCGTCCATCCCTGCACCCCGGGGCCGCCGGCCTGATTGGACCGCCAGTCGATACCCCCGTTGTATGTCTTATACGCACTGATCCCGCTCGTTTCCCCGATGTGCGTGATATTCCCATTGACGAGGTAGATCCATTCGTCCGAATATGCGGTCTCCGTGGCGGATTGTGAGGTTATGAACGCACAATACAGATGGTGGTCGGCGGGTAATGTGACATTCACTTCGAGAGTTACGGCGATACCCGTACCGGACCCCGCGAAGGGGACCATATCGAAACTCGCCGAGGGGGTAGTGTCGAAATCAGACAGGGAGCCGATATGCGTCTCCTTGAAGTTATCTCCCGTTGTTTTCTCGATATAGGTGTATGTGAACCCGTGGACCAGGCTGCCGTTTTCGTCGTAATGTCCGAGATACACGGAGAACGATGTAGTGTCGGGATCGCTCTCGTCCGACATGATACTGACATGTCCTGCGGATGTTCTCAAACCGGTGATGCCGTTCGATTCGACAGCGGCCCCTGTTACCATACCGACCTCGTTGATCTGCGATACGGGATACCATATCGCGTTCTCGGCGAGTGACCAACCGTCCTTCAGGATGCCGCCCGTGTATGTGTGGTTCGTGAAATCGACCGTATCCGTGGATTGAACATAGTAACGGTAGGGGTATGCCGATATGCCCTCCCCTTCGAGGAATGGTATCGTTACCCCCGTGCCGTCGAACCATCCGCTGACATTCGTCACCGGGTTGTACTCGGAATAGGACTCGATAGCGGAATAGTCCACGATCGGAGTCAGGTCGCTTACTTGGTCGTAATAGGTCCTTTCCTCGTCCACCGGCACTACTGCCGTGAGGAATCCCGTGATACCCGTGAGGAATACCGCGATGACGATTGCGAGACCCGCTTTCATTCCTGTCTGCATACCCGATTATCGGAAACGTGGTTTATAAAATATGCACACAAAAGGAATATCGGGGGGAGGAATCGAAAAACCCCCCGGAGGCATTCAGGATGAGAACCCTCGATATGCGTAATGGATAAGGAATATAAAAACTGCGGAGTTGGAAAAAGGTTGGGGGGTGAACCCCACCCCCCTTGGTTCGACGATCAGTTCTTCTTGCCGTTCATGAACATGTAGACCACGGTCATGAGGACGGCCAGGATGAGGAAGATGGGGATGACTCCCAGGATGGTCTTGGTGGTGGAGTCGGCTCCGCTGTCCTCGGCTGCCTGGTTGATGACGGGGATGGCCACAACGCCGATCACGATGACCGCGATGACGATGCTGACAACTTTTGCGGTGAAGTCCTCGGTGTTCATTTTGACCCCTTCAGTTCTTCTTGTTGAGGAACATGTAGACGACGCTCATCAGGACGGCCAGGATGAGGAAGATGGGGATGACCTGGACGATGGTGGCTTCGGTGGATCCGGCGTCGATGGGGTAGTCCTTCGCGGCAACGTAGCCGTCGGTTCCGGGGGTACCGGACGCGGGAACGTCGGTTCCGATCATGCCATTGATGATGGGGATGGCAACGACCGCGATCACGATGACGGCAATCACGATGCCGACAACTTTGCTGGTGAAATCTTCGGTGTTCATTGTTCATACCTTCCGATATTCGTCAGATCAACGGTCCCCATCGCCTTTTCCGGTGTAGGTTTTCACTATGCCGATTATGATACCGACAATCGTCACAATGATGACCGTCGAGATGAGTGCGGTGTAACCCGCCACATCCGACCCGTACTTGTCGTTGAGAGTGTCGATCTGCTGAATGGCAGTAGGGATGAACGCAGAAGCGATCAATATCACCGCGACGAACGCAGTGAGTATTGCGCTAATGGTTTTGTCCATCATATCTGCCATGTTGAATGAATCAAAATACGGACTATTTAAGTTATTTCGTGGTGTCGGGACTAATGGATAATCGAAAAGTGATTAAGGGGTTTCGGGACGGGTCCCGCGCCCGTCTCGGAGTCCGGGGATGCCCGCATCACGGAGTCCTTGTCTAAGGTCCTCCAACGACCGCACGGTGAGGTAGACCCCCCCTGCCGACATTATCTGCCCGCAGCGGTGCTTTTGGATCTCCGACTATCTCCCCGTGTCGGTCTTGGCCTCGATGCCGATGAACCTTCCGTCGATGCATGCGATGATGTCGGGGTCCCCGGGTTTGGAGCCGGGTCCCCCTTGGACGGATGCCCAATATCCCCCGATGCCCTCGATGAACCTCTTGAGGTCCCTCTTGATGAGCTGTTCAGGGGTGGTTGGCATTTGCGATCTCCATCTTGGGGATGTCTGCGTAGGTGATCTTCACATCGACCATATCCCCGACGAACAACGGCCATTCGGGAGGGATGTTGATGTAGTCCGATCCCGTTTTCTGCGGCTTGATACGGGTCGTGAGGGAGTAGGGCCACGTCGCACCGGGTTTAGCCATGCGGATAGTGACCCAATCCCCCGCTTTGAATCCCCATTCTGCGGGGATGTAGATTACCCGTCCGTTCCCCTTGTTCTTGATGGTGGATGTACGGACGAATACCATTCTCATCCCTCGATTGCGTACTGGTCCAGGGTGGGGATGCCGGACTCCTTGGCGATTTCCAGGGTCTTTCTGTCCACGGGGTTGTATTCGTAGATGTTCACGTACTCCTTCCCCTCGTAGACGGTGTGCTTGACGAATCCCCTGACGATGCCGTTCACGATGTCCCCCGGGTTGGGGATGCCCGCCTCGACCCCGTAGATGCAGTAGCCGAGTTTGTTCAGCGTGCCGATGGCCTGTTCGTTCCTGGTCCCGTCCTTCTTGATGATGTAGTAGCGGAGTGTGGACTGCTCGTCCTCTTCGTCGAGGGACTTGAGGGTGACGGAGTAGTAGTTCTCGTCGTCCTTGAACGATGCCTCCGTGATCTGAAGGGTGTGGTTGCCCTCGCAGAGAGGGACGTTCGTCTTTGCGACCATGTCGCTTAGAATCCAGGGCGTAGGTGTAATCATTTCCTTGACCTCCTTAATATCTTCGTGGTTGTGGTTTTAGTGTACGGGTTTATGTTCAATCCATCCGCGCGTGCCTTGGCGAAATCGAATGTCTCGCGGGTCTGCTCGGTCAGATTGAGGTTGGCGCACCTGGACAGCGAATGTGCGACCATCATGTCCTTGATGCGTATCTTGTATTCCTCGGCCTGGTCCTTGAGGGGTTTCACCCTGGACTCGGCCTCGTCGATCTGCCTCATGAGTTCCTCGTAGCGTGCCGCGGCATCCAACAGTCTGTCGGTGTCCCCGGATACGTCCATGAGATGGACCATGAGTTCCTTGTCGCGCGGGTCGTTGAAATCGGCGGGGAGCGTGGCACGTTCCTCCACGATTTTACGGCGGATGGCGCGTACCTCTTCTATCCTGGCGGCCACCATCTTGCGGTCTATCGGGACCTCGATGAGCAGACAGTTGTTCTTGTTCGGGACCCACACATAGGGGTTCGCGTAGGTCTCGCTGTTCACGAGTCCGATGGCGAAATATGCCTTGTCCTGTTGGGTCAGGAAGTGATTGTAGAGATACACTTGCCAGAGGTAGTGGGCGGGGATCGAGCCGTTCCATGCGGATAGGCCGCGTTCGTTCACGGTCTTAACCTCAAGGATGTAATCTACCCCGTCCTTCGAGATTATGCCATCGACATGGCCGTGGAAATCCTCATCCTCGAAGTCGGAGGGCCATTTCTCATGGTCCCCCTGGCGGGGTGCGAACAGGTCCTCCGCACGGAAGAATTGTCCGACATCCGGGTGTTTCTCCGCAACATAGTCGATGATCCTCTCTTCGAGTACCTTTCCCGTGTTCACGGCCGGTTTGTCCCCGACATCGGCTTCAAGCCACAGTCCGAGCAGTTTCGCGGATGCCGTGAAAGGGGATTCCCAGGGCGACTGACCGAGCAGCGCGCCGATGGATGTCCCCGTCACATGGTATACCTCGTCGGCCTCCGTGTAGACACGGTTATCCGCGATGGTGAACGGGTAGCGGGGAGCCACGTAGTTCCTCATAGTCCGAGTTCCCTCTTGATGTTGAGCAGGGCCTCGACATCCTCCTTGCAGGATGCCTTCTTGCGGATCTCGAGTGCCCTCTCGTAGTATTCGTGGAGGATACGTCCCTCCTCGTCTGCCTTCCTGATGGCCGCCAGGGCGTTGTCCATAGCACGGACCTGCATCTTGGCGATGTTGCCCTCCCCGGGCGACGTGACGGGTTCCCCCGTGGGTCCGGCGACGGTTTGGACGGAAGCAGGGGCCGGGGTCGGTGCAGGGGTCTCGGGGATAGCCTGTCTCAAGAGATTGGCCGCGACATCCATAGATGACACGTTGCCCTCGTCCTCGGTGTTCTCCATGCCGTCCACGATGTCGAAGTTGGTTATCCAGAACAGCCTCTTCGCATACGCGGCCCCCGATATGACCGCCTTGTCGCCCGCATCCGCGCCCTCCGATATGACGGAGTACTGGAGGGACTGTCCGGTTTCGCTGTCGGTCAGGGTGACGAACGCCCTGATGAGGACGTGGTTCTCCTTCACCCCGCACGCCGCCAGCGGCTGAACGTCTGCCATGTCGTAGCGGTACAGGATGCCGAGTTCGTTCAGAATCGGACGGATCGTCCGTTTCAGCTTCTTCCCGGTGACGTAACGGAGGGGTTTGCCCTTCACGGGGTACTCTCCGTCCGGGGTCCAGTCGCACGCGGCTATCCTCTCGGCCAGCTGCGCGACCTTCTTCAGGATCGCCTTGTTTTCTTCTGTCTGCATTTGCATTTGCCTTTCACCTTTCGGTATTGCTCGATTATATCATACAGTTATATACATTTCCATACAATCGCATACTCGGACGAATCGGAAATATCCCGCCGCCCTCTTCTTGGCTATCCTGACCCTCGCCATGGCTATGGTGTACTCGATACCCAACAGGACAGCGCACGACTCGTCCAGGATGGCGAATGTGCGGTAATCCCCCCCGTACTCCGTGTGCTGGCTCTCCAGCTGCGACCTGATGTCCCTCACGAATCTGTCCTTGCTCTCGGAGGAGCACGCATCCCACTATCCCACGAGGTCCTCGTCGGATGCCGCGGTCTCCCTCAATCTGCGCCCGATGAGGGACATCCTGCGGTTCCAGTATCTCCATATCGTGCGCCTAGCCTTACGTTCTCTCCAGGTCATATCTCGGATTCTCCCGTCTCATCCGGGTTGTCGGTGTCGGGGCTGTCCTCTTCTTCATCGTCGTTGCTGACTGTGTTCTTCATCTCGCGTTTCGCCCACATCTCAAGGAGTTCGGTGGTGACGGTGACTCCGTTCCTCACGGACTGGATGGCATCTTCCTCGATGGTCCCCTTCGTGGACAGCCAGTAGTAGATGCAGCGTTTGGTCTGACCCTTCCTGCGGATACGCGCCTTGGCCTGTTCCAGCAGCAGGGAGGACCATTCCGGCTCGTAGAATACCATCGTGTGGCTCGCGTAGAGGTCGAGACCTACCCCTCCCGACTGGTACTGGCAGATCAGATAGCGGGCATCCCCGTACTGGAAGTCGCGCCACGTATCCTTGCGTGACCGCCCGTCGAACACGACCGTCTCGCCCATCTTGGAGCATACCTCACAGGCATCGTCGATGCTCTCCCTGAATTTGCAGAACACCACGACCTTATCGTCCGTTCCCGTGAGGATGGTCTTGAGGGCATCCTGTTTGTCGCACTTGAATCTCAAAACATCCTTGGTGAATTTACCGGGGGATACCTCCTTGTCATCGGTCTTGACGAACCCCGACACGAGTTCCAGCAGCTTGACGTACTGACTCCCTCCCGTGCGTATCTCGAATCCGTAGGAGGCGGTATCCCCCTCGCGGATGCGCCTGTACGCCTGGGGGTCCTTCAGCTCGCACGGGATGACGATCTCGGACGAATCCGGCATGTCGTAGCACATGTCCAGCCTCGCGACGATACCGTAGTCCTCCATCAGCTTCTTCAACTCGGCCTCGCGGTAACGGACCGGGTTGCGGAACACGTCGAAAGCCAGCACGTATTTCCGGCAGAAATCCGTCCACGATGCCCATACCGAATTATCGAGGAATTTCAGCTGTCCGTAGAGCTTCTTGTAGTCGCCCGCGCCTCCCCCGCCCGATACGGGGGTCCCGGTGAGGATGAACCGTTTGGATGCTTTCATGGCGAGGGCGAGGGCGGCCTTGGTCTGGACCGAATGGTGCGCGCCTATGCCGTGCGCCTCGTCCACCACGATGGCCCCCCAATAGCGGTTGATGTCCGGACGGATGTCGCGGATCCTCTTCTGACCCTTGCTGCCGTTCCTGTGGTGTACCTCGCGGGTCTCCGTCTTGTAGGTTTTCTGGAAGGAACGGACGGTCATGATGCTCTTGAGCCGGGCGATGCCGTCCTTGGTGTACCCCTCGAACTCGATCATCTTATCGACCGCCGACGTCCATACCCCCACGATGTTGGCGGGACATATCACCAGGAGGGAGTTGAGGTCCCCCCTCTCGACCGCGCGGTAGGCCCAATCGAGTACGCACATGGTCTTTCCCGTGCCCGCCTCGTAGAAAAGGGCGAGGCAATCGACGTTCTCCATCATCTCCGATGCGAAGGTCTGATGCTCCTTGAGCGTGAACTTCTGCGGATTGTGCAGCGGCTGTGCGTATGTGCGTGTCATCGTAATCTCCTTTCTAACCTATCAGAAACGCCGTTTACGGCGTTTTTCACGGCTTCCCCTTATCCTTACCCGTCTTGGACTGCAAATGCGCCTTTAAGACCGATTCCTTCCATTGGAACACACGGGTACTCGTGGGTACTCCGTCCACACGGAACATGACGGGGTTCTTCCCGATGTCCAACTCGGTCTCGTTCCTCATCTTCTCGTAGAACTTGCGCGACCCCAACGGGGTCACGTTGTTCGCGTAGCAGAACTCGCGGTATCTGTCGTAGATGTATTTCGTCCTCCTGTATTCGGAGTGCCCTACGATCTGACCGCATATATCGTGGAGGTCCGTGGAGTCGAACGTCGTGTAGAGGAAGTCGAAAACGGGGTCCTGGACCCTCATGTTCTGCCATTCCTTCTGCATCTCCTCGGACGGCTCGAACTTGAATCCCCTGGACCTGACTCTCGTATACCCCTCAAGAGCGCGGTTAGCCAGCCATGAAAGGGATTGGGGGTCCGTCATCAACTCGTAGATGTTGAGTGCCGGGTCCTGTTTCGTGCGGCACGGGATGGTGTAGAGACGGCGGTAGAGGCCGCTGGACGTGTCCCCGAAGTCCGGCACGGTGTTGGTGAGGAACAAAAGTTTAGCGGTGTTGCGGATCTTGTACGGATGCCCGTACTTGCGCTGGACCGAGATCTCCTGGCCGTCGGAGAGTTGTTTTATCAACTCCCCGTCGGGGACGGTGTACCTGTTCTTGGCGGCCCCCGTCTCCCCCGACACGTTGAGGCGTTTGCCCTCCAGTTCCGCAGGGGAGTACTTGTCCGTGCCGAGCTGCTTGAGGGTCTCCCTCGATACCATGTCGTCGCCCATGAGCGTCGTCAGCATGTTCGCCAATGCGGATTTGCCCGTCTCGCCCGGGCCGTATATGACGAATATGGCGGGCGGGTTCATGTCCCCGTAGAGGATGTACCCCACCATCTCGAAGAAGAACCTCCTGGTGTCGGCATCGGGGAGTATCCCCTCGATTATGCCCTCCGCACGGCACGTCGCCACGGAAGGGTCGTAGCGGCAGTTGTAGCACGACCTCACCATGAGATGATGGGTGAAGGGGAGGAACTTGCCGTTGGCGGTGTTCAGGATGCCGTTCTCGAAGGCGAAGAGGCCCCCCGCTATGCGCTGGTCCTCGATGACGGAGTAGTTGTAACCCTGGTCGGGGTCCTCGAAGTCCGGGGTCCTGTCGAAATCGAGGATCGCCTCGGCATTGAAGAAGATGGATTGGTATTGCGCCTTGGTCACGAGCGTGTCCGTCGTGTAGGCATCGACGGAATCCGCGACCATGGCGACGAACTTGTTGTCCGGGATGACCTGGTAGGCCCGACCGTTGAATATGCGCGGTGTATGGCCGTCGTATACGACCCATTTCGCCGCGAGGAACTTGATGATGTTCCTGGGACAGAACGTCAGACCGCCCTTCGGACCCGTCTTGAAAATCGAGTACTGCGTGGGATCTGGGTCGGGGACCTCGACGGGGTAGTAGTCCTTCTGCGGGTTGTCGTTTTCAGGCATCGGGTGGACTTATCGTTCCTTGCACTATTTAATGAAATACCTGATTTTCCCACATTCCCGGCCCGCACCCCCCGTTCTGTATTGCTTCTGTATTGCATTTTTGCCTTCTGTATTATCATTGTATTACGTTCTGTATTATCATTTTCCTATGTTAGTATTTAAAGAGTATTTAAAGTGTAATACAGAACAAGGAATTTATTAAAACTATATTGTATAGATATAAATCATATCCACACAATAGGTTTTCCTGCGGGCGCGCACGCGCGCGCGTTTAAATCTTTAAAGGCGCGCGATTGTAGCGGGATGTAATACAGAAGCAATACAGAACGTAATACAGAACGTAATACATGCAATACAGAACCGGACTTCCGTATTACAAAATACGGTCCGGGAGACCTTTTTCGCCCGGTCAAGCGGGCAAATCGTTATTTCCTGCCGATTTCGGAGATCATTCTAATCGCGGAATCATGAAAGCATCCGGGCAATATAAAGAATGGGGTTGAAAGGCAGAGTATAATCGCAGAACGTCATGTAGGAATCCGCGATACGGTCCGCGGCCGATTGACCGAGTACCCTCCCCTCCCCGCAGTCCGGCGAGTAGATCTCCCTGACGTACCGATGAGGGGACGGGGCCGTACATTCCACGACCGTGTAGCCGTCCACGGTGTTCTCCCCCTCCCATCCGCTCACCCTGATCCCGGCGGTGCAGTGGTCCCCGTAACCTATCAGGACGGCATCTATCCCATACGCGCGCGCGATGGATACGAACAGTATGGAAACGTCCTCGCAGTCGCCCTTGCCGAGATAAAGGGTCTCCGTGGGCGATGCCGCGTAATCCGCGCAGCCGTAGAGTTCGTCGTCGTAGGCGTAGCATATCCCCGTCCTCACGAAAGCCGAGATCACCACGCACAGCTGATGCTCCGTGAGGTCCGCGGCGGTCATCCCCGTCCGTTCCAGGGCGTCGTCTATGCCGTCCACGACCCCTTGGGGGCAGTCGGGTATCCGGGACATCCCGTAACCTATGGAGCCGAGAAGCGTGCGGGACATGTGAGAACCCATCGCCTCGCGGAAATCATCATCGGTGATGCCCGTATCCGTGGTGACGGTGTACTGCATACCCACTCTCCCTGAACCGTCGAACACGGGCATGTGCCATGATACGATGCCGTCCCCCTCGTATCCGGAGGTATCCATGCCGTTGTAACAGGAACATACGGAGACGGGGAAGATAATGGTCAGGGCGATGATCGTTCCGATACATATCCCCGTCAGAACATCTACACGGTTCGACATGATACTAGGGCGGCCCGCCGCGACAACCCTTGAACGGTAGGCCGCAGTATCCCTATCTGCGCGTATATATTTAAAGAGATACCGTCAATCGCCCATATTGACCGAGTATATCCTCTTGCCGTCCAGCCGGATGTACTGGATGACGTGATCGGAGTACTTCATCCTCGCCCAATACAGCTTCGCGCGGTGCTCCGTGCTCCCTCTGGCACGTATGTAGGTGACGTAATCTTTACCTATCCCGGTGATGATTATGCGGGTGTTCCCCTTCGCGTAATGCCCTCCGATGACGAAATAGACCATGATTGCGGATGGTCACGGGAGTATAAAAAGAATGAATCCCCCGTGGAGGGGGGAAGAGGTTTCAGTTCTTGGTCCTGGGAAGGATGCCGATGTATTGTAGCGTATCTTTTGCCACATAAATCATCTTGCCATCCATCCTAAATGCCCATCCGACGATGTTACCGTTGTAGAACAAGGTACATTCGTGATGGCTGTCGCGGTAGTTGCTCTCTGCGTGCCTCTTAATCTGCCTGATTGCCGATTCGTAGTCCTTCGCGGTCAGATCGAAGGTATGCTCTTTCTTCGATGCGGCCTTGGTTCTTACGGCTCCGTGGCACATAGACCACGGGGATTTCTTGGTTTTGGTAGTTGTTGCCATTTCAATCACCAGTTAGGATGTTCCTTTTTGATCTTCATATCGTTGAAATGATATTTAAAAACCAAACCCGGCACGGTGTACGGGCGGGGGTGGGATAACAGGTGGGATAGATACCTGCGCGTTATGGGATGCCGCGGCCCCCGCTTTCCGTCCGTGCCGGATATGGTCTTAGTCGTTCACTCTCCAGAAAAACGCGATGTTCAGCAGTCCGACTAACACGGATGTCCAATCCATCACTGTCCCTCCTGGATGATGCACCACTGGAATTTGCACCAGCCGTGACCGTGTTCATCGGCCTTGGATCCGACACACTTGCCCTTCACATCGGAACGTCCGGTCGGCTCGGTGAACCCGGCCATCGCAGCCGACATCACGTCCTTGAACGCGGCGGTGATCTTAACATTACCCCAACGGGGGGTATCGACATATTCAGGGGTTGTCATTCTCGATTCCTTCCTATCTGCCGTCTTTCACGGCTTCGAGATATAGTAATACTCGCTAATATAAATAAGTTCGTATTGATACCGAATTATAACCAGTTTGCTTACTTTCGCGCATACGGTTACGCGCGCATATATACGGAGGGGGATAGGGACGGCTGCGGCCGATCGGACCCGGACGGGGATAGACAATAGATATATATACTACCGAGTAATACTTATACACAACAAGCCGGAAACGGCCAAACGAGGAATCGAAATGACAACCGCCAGCACTGATATGACAACCGCCCAGTACGAGAACACCCTCCGCATCGTCGATAAGGCCCGCATCCAGAAGATCACCGCCGCCGTCGAGGGTCTCAAGGCCCTCGCCGGACTCCGCCCCAACGATGACACCCTCCGGATCTACCTGGGGGCAGTCAGCGACCATCTCATCGCCGCCCGCGCCTACCTCAAGGCCGGAAACCTCGGAGGATACTACAACGCCCTTGACAATGCCGTCAAGCTTCTCGGCTCCATCGAGGCGCACCGCCCCCAGGAGGCGGACTGATGTACGTCGTCGTAACCAGGGACCTGACCTTCAGGAGCTTCTGCGAGGACTACACAACCTACGACATCGTTGATGCGCTGACCGAGGCCCTCAACAGGTGGGAGCACTTCACCCGCGAGGAGAAGAAGGACCACGCCGTCATCGTCTACCAACTCGAAGCCGATGAGGACTACGACCTCATCCAGGAGGGCGAGGGGACTTTCGACGACTACGCCCGCGAGGTCAAGGTCTACGCCCTCGGCTACATCGAGGAGGCGGAGGAATGAAGCTGCTGACCGAGGAGATCAAGCGCAAACTCCGTCAGTACCCCCTTTACTCGACCGAGTGCGAGGGGAGGGACATGCTGGACAACAAGTGTCTCGTCAAGTTCTTCGGAGGATCGGCAGCCACATGGCTCATCACCGAGGCCGAGGAAAGGGAGGACGGGGACTGGCTCTTCTACGGACTGTTCACATTGGGCCTTCCGAGCCAGTTCCACCCCGGTAAGCTTCTTTGGGAGTGGGGATACGTCACCCTCAAACAGCTCCAGGAGGTCAGGTTCCCCCCGTTCGGACTGCCCATCGAGAGGGACATGTATCTGTCCGACAAGAGAACGGTCCGCGACGAGGTTTTCATGTTCGGGGGTGCGGAGTGATGGAGTTCAAGATCGTCATCCCCCCTACGGGGAAGGAATACACGTCCACGGACCTCAACAGCGTGCGCGCCGCGTTCGTGTGCGTATACAAGTCACTGGCGAGGGACGGTAAGATCGACAGCGACACCCAACTGACCGCCGATGTCCTCGTCTACACCCCCGGTTACGTCCTGGGTTACTGCCAGTTCGAGGGACAGGAGGACAGGACCGAGAACCACTACGCGCCCATCGGAGCGATGGTCTGGGCGACCCCGGAGGTCTGCGAGGACTACTACGGCCTCAAGCCGGGCGCGTATTGGTGCGATTTCTCCGACACCGGAGGGGATATAACCTACGCGCGCAGGGTCTCGGTCAGCGGAACCGTGAAGTACAATTCCGACTACGATGTGAGGTTCACATGATGAAGCAAGACGAGAGAGAACAGGAGATCAGGGAGAAAGTATGGGCGGTCTACCACGACATCGAGTCGCTTATGGACCTGGGGTTCTCACCTATCGGATACCCCCCCATAGACCCGGGGGACACGACCGACGACCTCGATGGGCTGTCCCGTGTGTATGAATACAACAAAGCAATCGTCCTCATGAGGAGGTTCGGACCCTCGGGCACGGTATTGACCGCAAGGCCGTGCGGGGAGGAGATCATCGTCAAGATGAACGCGAAAGAGTACAGGATGCCGCGCGCCTACCTCCACTGCGGGGAGAATGCCGACATCTGTATCGGCAGATGGATACAGGAGAACGTGATGTGAATGTTACCCCGTCCGGAGATATGCAGGGAATGGATAATGGACGAATACACGATGGACGAGTTGAGATGCGCGGGCAGATACCATGCCCTCGTGAAAGCCGTCGCCAGGGACGTGTGCGCCAAGCACGGCATCGAGAGATTCGAGGATCAACTCAACATGCTCTATCATGTCGAGGACATCATACAGGAGTTGAACCGATGACGTTCTACAAGATCATCGCGGGCAACGGGCGCACCTACGTCACAAGCGACGAGATCGAGGGAATTTTCAACCCGCCGCCCTGCGTGGAATGGAGGCGCATACGCACCATCGAGGGCAAGATCGTCTACATCAACCTGCACAACATCGCGGCCATCGAGGTCCAGGATGAGTATGTGCGCGAACCGTCCGAGATAGAGCAGATCGTCGGCGCGACCCTCAACGGATTGTTCGGCAAACCCAAGCAGATCGAGACCATCGACCTGGGGGAGAGGGTGGAATGACGGTATGCAAGGTATGCGGGAACACGGATTCCGTACTCTGGCACCGGTTCATCCATGAGCCGAAAATCTGTATCTACCCCGAAGGGATACGTTACAGCGGAGAGGTATTCTGTCTGTGCGACCGCTGCATGGCCGAGATGATAGATGCCGCCCTTTCCATCCGTCTGGCGAAGGACGGGATATTCCTGGAAGAGACCGAGCCGTCCGGCCGCATCACAGGGGACGATCCATACGAGGACAAGGAGGCGGGGATGTGAAGTTCAAGAGGGACAGCATCTGCCGCGAGAACGAGGAGATAATCATCTCCATCCTCAGGGACGAGGGGCCGATGACGATACGCGACATCACGAAGGCCGTATCAGGCTACGAGGTCGGGGATTCCCGTTATTCCCTGTATGCGCGCACGATCTCGGGGATCCTGTGCAATCTGCTGAAAAAGGGGCACATCGCGCACGACAAGTCGGAGCGCAATACCGTGTACGAGTACCGTTCCGATCTGGCGAGGAGGCCCCGTCCCGTGAAGGTCCTGTCCGAAGGGGACCACATAATCTACGATTACACCGTCCGTATCAACGACAACGGACTGATAGACCGCATAACCAAGGACGGTGCGCCCGTGACGGTATTCATACCGCCGGAGGTCACGGGAAGAGGGATACGGACGATAGTCGAGCTGCCGATCTCCGCAGACAGGTTCCGCAAGGGATTGAACAGCGGGAGATTCGCCACGGAGATATTGAGATGACGGCCAAGATGTTCCTGGATTCGTATACCGAGTGTCCGAGATGCCACAACACTATGGCCGTCTACAAGACCCGGTATGAGATTCCGGAACGCTGGCAAGCGATATGTTCGAGCTGCGGCAAAGTCAGGAAATGGAGAACAGGAGAGAAGTGAAGTGTCACATCTGGACTATGTAAGGACGTTGGTCGAGGGGATGGGGGACCGCGAGTTCACCACCCGGGAGATAGCCGATCTCATGGCAGACTATTGGGAGAGGAACCGTGTCCACGGAGACGGGACCATGAGGGTCACGAAGGCATACAAGTACCTCAAGGTACTCGCTGAATACGGGATGGTCAGCAAGACCCGGCTGGACTACTCCCCCGATACCAAGATGAGGGTCACATATTGGAGGCGCACGGAATGAGCGATTACGCAGACAGGATGGAGTCGGACAAGAAGATCGTCCCGTGCGGAACGGGATACGTCGTGCGTATCACGAGGGAGATCGCCCTCATGGGCCTGAACCCCGGAGATATGGTCCGTGTCAGACTCACCAGGATACCCAAGGAAGAACAGGAGGAACAGAAATGACGACGATGGTTTGCTGCATGTGCGGCCGCGAGGTCGTTACGGAACAGAGGAACGATTTGATGGGAGAACTCATCAGATGCAGGACGGTCTACCGCTGCCAGCACTGTAAGAGGGACCTCATCTACGAGGAGAGATATGTATGACGATGCACCGCATCCCGGAGGCGGGCGAATGAGCGAGGGATACAACCCCGAATACGACCGCGACGAGTACTCGCGCATGGCTCGCGGGGAGCACTGTTCCGACCACCCGCACTGGATGGCCAAGGGACTCATCAAAGTCACCGTCCACCCCTTCGACCCCCGCACCGGGGATGACCTTCCCGAAGCGGCCCTATGGCTCCCCTTCGACTGGACCTACCTCAACGTGACCCCCGGCGACAGCAGGGAGGAAGTGATCGAGAGCCTCCGCGACAACCTAAACCTGGATATGAAGCGCGCCGCCGACCGCCTCCTCGGTATAGACCTGGAGGTCTGCGACATAGAGGACCTCTACATCATCTGGGAGGCGGATGAATGAGCCATGCCGCCGACCTCCGCGAGATACTGCGTAAGATGGGTCCGGGGTGGTACAGCACCCGTCAGATCGCCGACGCCAGCCTGGATTACTTCGCGGAGCAGGGACTGACCGCCATGAACCCGGTAGCCTACGCGAACAAATTCCTCTGCAGCCTGTTGAGGAGGGGGCAGGTGGACCAGATCATCGACGAGTCGGGACACCCGACCGCATACTGGAGGCTGCTGGAATGAGATGCGAGGAATGTATCAGGAACCATCGCGTGTACTGTTTCCTCGATCCGGGCAGGAGGGTCCCCCACATCGTCCTCTCCGGCATCCGCATCGTGTACGTCCCCAAGGTGGAACGTACCTGGACGATGGATATAAGGGAGGCCCTATCATGACCATCCGCATCGGAGGATTCTTCTCCGGCATCGGAGCACATCATTCCGCCGCAGACAGATTGGGGATCGACTACAAGATGGTATTCCAGTGCGAGTTCGACCCCCCGACCGCACGCGCGTATGACACCCTCCACGGGGAGACCCGCAACCTGGGGGACATAACCCGGGTACGCGACATCGGGGGAGAGAACAAAGTCGATGTCCTGTTCTGGACCCCTCCGTGCATCCGCAAGGGCGATATGGTCCTCACGAAAGAGAGGGGATACATCCCCATCGAGGAAGTCGAGGTCGGGAATATGGTAATGTCCCACGACGGTCAATGGCATCCCGTGGAATGGGCGGGCAAGACCGGACATAAGGAGATTATGCGTATCAAGGCATCCGGTAATGAGGAAATCGGAGCTACTTTCGACCATAAATTCTATGCTTGTAAGATAGTAGATGGGTCACTTACCGAACCCGAATGGATAGAGGCGAAAAATCTTACCATGTCGCATTATCTCGGACGGCCCGATGCCATCGCCGGGAATTGGTCGTTGTACCCCGGGTCCACATTTAAAAACGGATTCGCATGGTTCCCAATAGTGAATTTATCTTTCGGATTCGAGAAAACGGATGTCTACGATCTCACGGTCAAGGACAGCCATTCGTTCATGGTGAACGGTATCATCGTTCACAACTGTCAGGACATTTCCAATGCCGGCCGTCTCGCTGGTAACACGAAGGGCAGCGGAACAAGATCGTCGCTGGCTTTCGAGGTCCCCCGTATCCTCCGCGATACGGAAGAGAGCGAGAGACCCAGGTACCTCGTCATGGAAGAAGTACCCATGATGGTATCCAAGAAGTTCAAGGCGAATTTCGACGAGTTGATGGACGAATTGACCGCAATCGGCTACCAGCATACCTGGAAGGTCCTCAATGCGTGCGACTACGGAGTGGCGCAGAACCGCAAGAGGCTGTTCGTGATAAGCAAACTGAACGGCAAACCCCCGGAGCTGCCCAAACCCGTACCGCTTACCAAGTGCATGAGGGACTACCTCGAACCCGAACCCGTGGACGAGAGATACTACTTGAGTCAGGACAGGCTGAAAGGGTTGATCTGGTCCAGCGAGAGAGAGAGATAAGGGCCGAGGATTCTGCTGGAACCCCCAACACGGAGAACGTAACGCATCGTGCATAAACTGTCATGACGGCAGCCGTAAGACCGGAAACTACGTTATAACCGAAGGGAACCTGGAATGGCACGCACCGCAGCAAAAAAGAGCATAATCGTATGCGAGTTCGGTGACAACCACTTCGGTCAGAACGGCCGTGTCTACGGGGGGGGGGGGCTGGCTCCAACTATAACCGCCCATATATCCAAGAACAACATCGAGTGTCTGGTCTATGTCGGTAAGGTACGCATTGAAGATCATCGGACGGGGATTGACGGGTAAGGGGACCTATGGGAACCGCGATCTCGTCCTTGACCCGTCCGGGGATGCTCCCACGGTCCTCGCCAATTGGGGTATCAAGTCCCCCCCCCCCTGGTGATGGTAGGAAGGGTGGAAGATGATAACTC